>Ga0214163_1000021_pt1 | contig 63030 bp, 53 predicted proteins | sample LakMenepilimnion_2_FD_153001 | JGI IMG/M metagenome (GOLD analysis project Ga0214163, IMG submission 153001) | Freshwater microbial communities from Lake Mendota, WI - Practice 15JUN2010 epilimnion v4 | ecosystem: Environmental > Aquatic > Freshwater > Lake > Epilimnion/Euphotic zone | place... | reverse complement strand
CGCATCAATCTCTTCCTCAGCGGAAACAAAACTTACCTCAAAACCAAATTCATCCGCAATGACCGTAATCGCCTCCGCATCCAAACGCTGGTTAATCGAAACAAACATACCCAAACTCATACACGTTGAAATCACCTCATTAACAGAGACATCCATCAATGAAGCTAAATCACTCGCCGAAATAAATTCAGTTACCTTTAAAACCTTTGCCTCTTCATCTTCAGCCATTAAACGCGCCTCCTCTGCCTCTGCACGTCCTTTACGCTTCTCTTTTCTTTTCTCAGCACCAAAACTTTGCTTCGCCGATGCGCCTTGTAAACGCGCCATCGTTGCCTTAATTTGCTCCTGAATATCTTTGTCAGATAACTCCTCTTTAGATAAAGGTTTACCCCCTGGAGTAGCTACCGCTGATTTTTTACCAAAATCTTTGCCTTTATTCTGCGCGTTTCCACCAGAAGGCGCAGGACGATTTCCACCGTCATTAGCCAAAGGTTTCTTCTCCTCCTTAATGATTCGCTTACGCTTATGCTTATGTCCTCCTCCTGAACGATCATTATCTACTGGCAAATCAATTTTGCCTAACACCGTCAATCCACGCAATGTTTCACCTTTTGCTTCAATCAACTGAATATCAAGTAGTTCCGGATCTGCTACAATAGGATCTACTGGCGTGTCAACTTCCTTTACAGGCTCCTCTATCAATTTTTCTGTCGTTTCTTCCACAGATTTTTCGACAGGAACAGGTTCCGGTTTTTTCTCCTCAGCCACTAGCTTAGGAGCTGGCTTGGGAGCCACTGGATTTCCTTTTTTATCTAACTCTATTTTGCCTAAAACCTTTAACCCAATTTGCTTCTCTTCCTCTTTAGGTATCTCCGCTTTGGGAACCTCAGCTACAGGAATCTCCTTAACAGGCTCCACTGCAACGGGTACAGGTGCAATTGGTTCAGGCTTTTTCTCCTCAACAACAGGCTCAGGAACCTTCTCAATGATCGGTTCTGCTACCGGAATTTCGGCAACTACCTCTACAGGTTTTACTACCTCTTGAGTTTCCAAAAGTTGGTTAGCGCCAAATTCATTGGCCAATAAAGTCAATTGCTCGAAATTTAATTTCGCATTCGGATTATTGTCGACTTTATGGCCCTTAGCAGAAAGAAACTGAAGGATCGTAGACGTTCCCACGTTTATTTGTTTTGCTACAAGGCTTAACCGCATTGTCTTTTCTTCTGCCATAAAAAATTAAAATACTATGTAATAAATCAAATTTAATCTAAAACCTATTCAAACTCAGAACGTAAAATAGCTAAAATATCCTCAATCGTCTCCTCCTCTAATTCTGTTCTACGCTCTAATTCTTCTTTAGATAAAGCCAATACTTGCTTAGCCGTATCTAAACCAATTTTATGAAGCTCTTCCAATACCCAAGCCTCAATCTCATTTGAGAATTCAGATAATTCAACATCCTCATCATCCAACTCATCTTTGGGTACATCACGGAAGACATCAATTTCATAACCAACTAATTTACCAGCTAGCTTAATGTTTTGCCCCCCACGACCAATCGCCATAGACACTTGGTCCGAATTCAAAAATACGGAAATACGTCGGCGCTCCTTGTCAATCGTCATCGAATTTAACTTCGCAGGACTCAAAGTACGTGCCACCAACAACTCTAAATTTTCCGTAAAATTAATTACATCTATATTTTCATTCTGCAATTCACGAACAATTCCGTGAATACGAGATCCTTTCATTCCCACACATGCTCCCACTGGATCAATTCGATCGTCATAAGACTCTACCGCTACCTTAGCACGCTCACCTGGTTCACGCACAATCTTACGAATCGAAATCGTTCCATCATAAATTTCAGGAATCTCTTGCTCAAATAAACGCTCTAAAAATACCGGAGAAATACGAGACAAAATGATACGAGGCGTTCCATTCGCCATCTCTACTTTATGAATAATTGCACGAATTGTCTCCCCTTTTTTGAAACGATCTTTTGAAATCATTTCCGTTTTAGGCAAAATCAATTCATTATCATCATTATCCAATAAGATCAACTCACGTCCTAATATTTGATATACTTCAGAAGTCACTAACTCTCCTACTAAATCCTTATACTTATCATACAAGCTCTCCTTCTCAATATCTTTAATTTTTTGAATCAAAGTTTGACGCGCCGTTTGAACCACCCGACGACCGAAATCCTCTAGCCTGATCAACTCAGCCACCTCTTCACCAATTTCAAAATCGGGCTCGATTAATTTGGCCTCTGCCAAAGGAATTTTATCAAAATCCCAAATGTCTTCCGAGTTATCGTCGACAATTTCCCGCGTACGCCACATCTCCAAATCACCACTCTCAGGATTGATAATGACATTAAAATTCTCATCTGATCCAAATTTCTTACGAATCATCGTTCTGAAAACTTCCTCCAAAACAGAAATCATTGTCGGTTTGTCAATGTTCTTATCTCGAGCAAAGTCCGAAAATGACGAAATTAATTCAACACTGTTCATTGCTATCTTTACGTTTTTTTATTGAAATGTTACCTGTACTTTTATTTTATCAACCGCCGACAAAGGAATCCATGAGGACTCTTTGGCAACTACTTTTTTATGCTTTACCATTTTTTCAGTCAAAACTTCCACCGCCACATCCGTATAACCTACTAATACGCCCATCACTGGATCCTCCCCTTGCAACCACACTTTAACTTGTCGGCCTATGTTCTTCTTAAACTGCCAACCATGAGTCAATGGATAATCTAAACCAGGAGAAGAAACTTCTAAATTATACGCCTCCTCTATCCACTCATTTTCTTCCATGTGATGACCTAGTTTCCTGCTCAACAAAGCGCATTCTTCAATTGTCACCCCCACTTCCGTATCCACTAATATCGAAATTAAAGTCCTTCTAGCCCCCTGCGTAACCTGCAAGTCTACCAAAAAAATAGGCCCATCCCCCACATACTCATCAATCCAACCATTAATTTTTTGATTCAAATCACTCATCTCGCTAGGGCTAGAAAACAAAAAGAGGGATAAAAACCCCTCTTCATTTCTCAAATTACAAATGCAAAGATACGCAAATATTTCAAAATACCAACAAATTATCCAATACCACCACTTTTACCCACAAAATGTTGCTCACTTTTTAAGAAAAAATTCGTTAATTGCATGTCAAAATCACAAGATTCCACAAGAAAATTATTACACTATGGCGTACGGCTTATTAAAAGGGAAAAGAGGTATTATTTCTGGAGCATTAAACGAAGACTCGATCGCTTGGAAAATTGCTCAAAGAGCCCATGAAGAAGGTGCAACCTTCACACTGACCAATGCACCCTTAGCCATGCGTATGGGCGAAATCAATAAATTAGCTGAAGAAACCGGTGCCAAGATCATCGGAGCTGACGCTACGTCCATTGAGGAATTAGAAAACTTATATGATGAATCGATGGAATTCCTAGGAGGTCCTGTCGACTTTGTTTTGCATTCCATTGGCATGAGTACCAACATCCGTAAAGGGCGCGAATATAGCGATTTGAACTACGAATGGTTCTTGAAATCACTCGACGTTTCAGCTTTATCTTTTCATAAAATGCTGCAAGTGGCTCAGAAAAAAGATGCCATTGCACAAGGAGGTTCTGTGGTAGCCCTTTCTTACATCGCGGCCCAACGATCATTCCCGGATTATACCGATATGGCGCAAGCAAAAGCAATGTTGGAGTCCATCGCTCGTTCTTACGGATATCATTATGGCAAAGCCAAAGGTGTTCGTGTGAATACCGTATCACAATCGCCAACAAAAACTACGGCAGGTACCGGGATTAGCGGGTTCAATGCTTTTTATGAGTACGCAAACCAAATGTCGCCTTTGGGCAATGCAACTGCCGACGATTGTGCCGATTATGTGATTACCTTATTTTCAGATTTAACCAAAAAAATAACGATGCAAAATCTTTTCCATGATGGAGGATTCTCTTGTGTCGGTATCTCGGAAGAAATCGTAGAAAAAATGGAACAAGGCTTAAAATAATACATCATGGTTCGCTCATTCTTGATCATGTTTTCTTGCCTTTGGTTTTACCAAAGTTTACAAGCTTTGCCTCCTGAGCGTTTTCCTGTGCCACCGGCATCGGCCAACCGGCTTTTTTATATTCAAAGAAGTTCCAACGCAAATACGGTGATTTATGATGCCAATATTTTACCCAACAAATCTTTAAATCCCAACCAACCTGTCCATACTTATTGGTTGCGCTATGCTGAAAAAGGCCAAAAGGAAGAATTGAATTTGATTCAGAGAACGCTGGCTTATGGCTTATATACCAATAAAATAAAAGATGAAATCAATAGCTTTGAAGGATATTTTTTAGCCTACCGAAAGCGGAAATTTGTAGTTAAATTAAATGCTAAAAATCAAGCTATCGCGCTCTTTCCGATCAATGGTAAACTCCAAATTCTAGAACGTGTTTTTGTGAGCGTTGATGATTCTGGCTTTACCCCTGCCGTTAATTACATCGAATTGTTCGGCAAGGACGAAGTGACCAACAAAGACGTTTACGAACGTTTTAAGCCTTAGTTTGCCTGTAAAATGCAGCGTTTCCTTAGCCCTTTAAAACTTCCAGAGTAAACTCGCTTGAATATTTCTTCCTTGGCCGTTATACCCAAACAACTCAACGATATCTTGGCCTAACAGATTTTTAACCATCACAGACGCATTCAAATGTTGGCTAAGTTGATACCCTATTTGGAATTCTGTCCATAGATAACTTTTTAGGTCCTTGGGAACGGTTGAATAAATAGATTCATCATAAAAATAATCCTTTCGTTCGCCTACATACTGTGCCATAAACGAATAATTCAACTTTGCACTCGCACGAAAAACAACATGAGCTTGCCATTGATTTTTGGGTCTCCTAATTAAAGAAGAATAGGTAGAGTCCTTTCCGTCCACTCGATTAAACATCGTCCCACTTACATACGTATAAGAAACATTGGCAGTCCATTTCTTGGTTGAAAAACCCAACTCGGCCTCCAAGCCCCTGGTGGTTTGTTGGGACACATTCCCATACTTCCCATAAGGATCCACCGAAATTGACTGGAAAACGATTCCATCTTTTACCTCATTTTGAAACCCAACGATCCGAACATTAAAATTTTGAATTCTTTGCTCAAACCCTAATTCGAAGGTTTTTCCTTGCTCAGGCCTAAGCTCCAAATTCCCATAAGGAGAAAATAATTGGTACAAGGACGGTGTTTTGAAACTCGTATAAAAATTAAAAAAAGCTTTGCCGAGTTTCGAGTATTTCAAATAGGGATTTATGTTGACCGTAGAAAAATCTCCAAATGTCGACTGCCGGTTCCAGCGTCCACCTAGTTCAAATCCTACATTTGAATTCCATTCTTTTTGAACAGTCATATAGATCCCTAAAATGGATTGATTGGCTAGGCTCTCAGCTAGCTTAGGCGAATCATATCGACCATAAGAACTGATTGAAAAATCAGATTGCTGAGTCGCTTGATTTTTATACTCGGCCCCTACCACATAATCAACTTGATTTTCAAGCCTCCCTTTGAAATAGACCTCAGTTCCTTGATTAATTCCCTTATACATCGACTCATTAAAACTTGACCATGCGTTCAACGGAATAAAAGTGGAGTCATTTCGAAATACTCGGTCTATGACATCCTGAAAACCGCGGACATAAAAGTCTCCTTGTTTTAGCTGATACTGCCACTGTAGGCGAATAGAGCTAGATTGGGCCTTCGAGGTATAATCTTGATCATCCATAAAAGGACCCGCGTCCAAATTTCCTTGATAAAACAAGGCTTGATAATTGACATCCACCATTGACCTTTTACCGATGGGCCTCGCCCAAGTCAACGAAAGGGATTGTTGGCGCATGCCATCATTTTCCCCTTTTTTGACACTATCCTTAGCAGCTGAAAAACCCTCTGTCGAATAATGCTGAAGGGAAATACCTAAATTATTTTTTGCCAAATGTGTATTGACTTGAACTTGGCCAGCATAGGTTCCAAATCCTCCACCTTGAAGCAATATTGAGCCATGAGTCGCATCTTGTGCGGCCTTCTTGCTAACTAAATTAATGACGGCCGACATCGCGTCGGAACCATACAATGTAGATTGCCCGCCTTTAATGATTTCAATTTTTTGTATGTTGGCCAAATTAATCAAATTCCAATCCATCACTTGGCTTATATGAGAAGGATCATTTAGAGGGAATCCGTCCATCAACAATAACACATGGCCTGTATTAGCTCCTCTAACATAAATTTCTTGGTTTGAACCCGGCGCGCCGCGCGCGCCTACCACCGAGATCCCCACCTGCTCCTGCAATAATTCCCCCAAACTTTTACCTAAACTTGCCCGTATTTGCTCCGCGTTAATCAGCGTTAGGACCTTGCCCGTGCGGGCCAACTTCCCCGCCAATTTGGGTACCGAGACTTCTACTTCTGCTAAAACCTTAACTGAATCTTTCGCCGAACCTTTGACCAATTGATCAGCCATACTAATTCGCCCCAACAAAGGTGAATTATTCGAAAAGGCATGCGCCGACTGTACCATAAATAATACAGTCATTAGTGCAAAAAAATGCACTTTTCTGACAAAAAACATACAAAATGCCCATTTCAGGGCCATAAAAATGGAAATAAACCGAACGCTCAACCTTAGCTCATCCTCCGTAGTCCAAGATTAAGTATCATTTAAGGCAGGTCTCCTGACTCATTTTTATTACCTTTCTTACCTTCCCAGTTTCCCAGTGGTCTATTAGAAAAGCCTTACAAAAATTTACAGTTGCGGGGACAGTGCTAGGTTTCAACTAGCTTCCCTATTATGTGTTTACTTCTTACAGATAAAAAGCACACACCCTAAACTAATACAAAGCTAAGCCAATTATTAAGAATAAAAAAAACGAAATTCAAATTGATCATCTTCCTGATAAAATTTAAAATGATCGTTTAAATAGTTCCATTTCTCGGAAAATCTAAGCTAATTGCCTCATAATTAAAAACAAAATGCCTGATCAAACAAGATGTGCCTGGTGTTCAAATGACACCCTTTACCAAGACTACCATGATACAGAATGGGGAAAAGAAATGCACGACGACCATGCCCTCTTTGAACTTCTAAGCCTCGAAGGATTTCAATCAGGATTAAGTTGGATCACGATTTTAAGAAAAAGAATTCACTTCAGAACTCAATTCGAAAATTTCGACTATGAAAAACTTGCCCTCTGGACAGAAGAAAAACAAAACGAAGCAACCTTAAACCCAAACATCATTCGCAATAGACTCAAAATACAATCGGTCAAAACGAATGCAATCGCCTTCATGAAAATTCAGGAAAAATTTGGTAGCTTTGATCGATATATTTGGGAATTTGTGGACTTTAATCCTATCCTAAACCATTTCAAGAGCCTAAAAGATTTACCTGTCAGTACCGAAATTTCCGAGAAGATGAGTAAATCACTAAAGAAACATGGTTTCCGATTTGTCGGCCCTACCATCTGTTATTCTTTTATGCAAGCTTCTGGAATGACCATAGATCACACATTAGATTGCTTTTGCCACCCAAAAAACAACCATGAATAACAGGATAGTCATTATCCCGACCTACAACGAAATTGAAAACATTACAGCCATCATCGAAAAGGTGTTGGGCCTGAAACCGCATTTCAATGTTTTAATTGTAGATGATGGTTCCCCGGATGGTACGGCCAAAGCCGTTAAGCTAGCTCAAAAAGAAAATCCCACCCGCGTTTTTCTGATCGAAAGAAAAGGAAAATTGGGACTTGGAACAGCCTACATTGCAGGATTTAAATGGTCCATTGAAAACCATTATGATTTCATCTTTGAAATGGATGCTGACTTTTCACATAACCCAGAAGACCTAATTCGCCTTTTCTATGCCTGCGCCAGCCCTGAAGATTTACAAAAGGAAAAAATAGATGCGACCCTTGCATTATCTGCCGACATGTCCATCGGGTCTCGATACATCAATGGGGTCAATGTGGTGAATTGGCCCATGGGCCGAGTATTAATGTCCTATTTCGCAGGGTTTTACGTTCGATTCATTACCGGAATGCCCATTCAAGACGCCACCGCAGGATTCGTTTGCTACCGAAAAAAAGTATTGGAAACAATTCCGCTAGACCAAATTAAATTTATAGGTTACGCATTCCAAGTAGAAATGAAATTCACCACGTGGAAATACAAATTCAATATTATTGAAGTACCCATCATTTTTACAGACCGAACAAAAGGTACCAGTAAAATGTCCGCCAATATCTTCAAAGAAGCCATTTTCGGCGTAATCCAACTCAAAATAAATAGTTTATTTAACCGATATCACCGAGCATCATGAGCGACGCGGCACTCTATCAAACGTTAAAGTCGGTGCACATCATTCTGGTCACCTCTTGGTTTGCGGGTCTTTTTTACCTGCCACGTTTACTCGTTTATCACGCGGAAGCGCAGGAAAAACCTGAAATAGAAAAAACCATTCTTTCCAAGCAGTTTGAAAAAATGGAGAAAATACTTTTCAACGCCATCATGACTCCAGCGCTTTGGCTCACCTGGATGTCTGGAATTTCATTAATTTATTTGGTTTGGTGGGATAGCTTTGGCCAGCAACCCTGGTTGCATCTGAAATTAACCTTTGTCGTTTGCGTGACGATCTATCATTTCTATTGTAGGCACCTCATTATTTCCTTCAGAAATCAAAATTTCATTCTTACTGGAAACCAATTGAGACTCTTCAATGAAATTGCGACCACCTTACTAGTGGCCGTCGTATTTATCGTAGTAGCTAAAAATACGTTTGATTGGGTATATGGACTATTGGGCTTTGTTGCCTTTGCCATTGCCATCATGGCAGCCGTAAAAATCGTAAAAAGAATAAGAGAAAAATCTAACTAAGGGAACGGTCCATCTCGCGCTTTACATCCTTTTCCTTGATATCGTCCCGCTTATCAAAACTCTTCTTCCCCTTGGCCAATGCAAAATTTAATTTGGCATAGCCATTGTCTGAAATAAATAAGCGAGTAGGAATGATGGTCAAACCTACATTTTTTAATTCCTTTTGCAATTTGCCTAGTTCTCTCTTTGAGAGTAACAACTTGCGATCTCGAAGTGGATCATGATTAAAGTGCGTTCCCTCATCATATTTTGAAATATGCATGTTGCGAACAAACAATTCTCCTTGGAAAAATAAACAATAAGAGTCTGTCAAATTTGCCTTTCCCTGGCGAATGGATTTAATCTCCGTACCCATCAAAACCATGCCCGCCGTAAACGTATCTATGAACGTATATTCAAAAGATGCCCGTCGGTTTTTAATTTCAATCGTCTTAAGAATCTTATCCTTGCCCATTTCCTTTTACATAAAAAAAGCCACACAGTCGAACTGCGTGGCCTCTCTTAATCATTAAAATCTATTTGTCGCCTTTCTTAGCAGCATATTCCTTATTCAAACCCTCAATCATTTTTTGGGTTACATCCACCGACTCATCGGCAAATAAAATTCCACCACCTATTTTCGAGTACCCTAATACAAACTCATACTTGTTCTCCTTATTCACTTTGCCTACATACTCACGAATGTTATTGTATAATTCCTCATTTTTCTTAGCCTGCTCTTGCCCCAATTCCGCTTGCTTTTGTTGACTATATTGTTGCAACTCCGCTCCTTTTTTCTTTAAAGTCATATCTGCAGCTTGTAATTCTGCTTGCGTCATAGCTGAAGCACGTTGCTGAATCGCTTGCAATTCAGATTGAAGTGCACGCTCTTTTTGACCTAAGTCCACTTGCAAACGGTATCCTTTATTTTCGAACTCTTTTTGAGCATCTTTATAAAACTGATAATTGTTCAATAATGAATCAGAATTAACAAAAACGATCCTTTTTCCATCAGCTGTTGAAGCACCTAATCCTGAGCCAACAGATCCTGAGGGCTTAAAAAACAAAAATGCGATGGCAACTGTTAAAATGCCCAGCCAAACATAAGGTAAATTTTTCACGTGTATTCGTTTTAAAATGGTATCGAGGACAAATATACAAGGTCTAATTTGATTGTCCTAAAAATTTATTAGTTGAATCTTAATTTGGCCCCGGCCCAAGACCAAAAACCTCCTGTTAATCCGCCCAAAAGACCTGTTAGGGCATATAAGCCTAGTACACTCCCTCCTAACGGAAATAAATTTGCCATGCGTCCAGGCAATGAACTTGGATGCTGCATATCAATCCAAAAAGCTGAAATGGCCCACAATAAAAAGCCTGAAATCAAACCTAAAACAAATGCATTCCCAGCAGGAAGACGCAGAACATAGGCTAAAACTGCAAATAAAATCCCAAGGGCATACCATGGCAAATAAATACCAGCGATAGCACCCATGACAACCATGATTAAAACAATGGCTAATTTATACGAAAAACTTAATGGCTTTCTCATGTTTATTTTTTGGTTGATAATACAATTTTCTTACGCAAACGACCCGATACATCTTCCGGCTTTTCTAGGTATAATAAAGACCTCAGTTCTCCTTTGGCCCAAGTGTCAATCAAATCGTCATAGTGAGCACTTCCAGGATTTCCAGATTGACCCCCAGGGTAAACGCCATGTGCGCGCGGTTTCCCTTCTTTGGAAAGTTCAACAATCATTCGCCAGGATGGACCCGTCTTCATCGTCGTCGCATTTACGATCGTTCCACCTCCGCCAATCGGTATATTTAACCTACTCAAGGCATCCATCCCTGGGATTAAATGCCTAACACCTGTTTGCTTATGTTTATACCAAGCCCATTCGGGTCCCATAACGCCATGTTTTTTAACCAAGGTATCGATGGACGCTGTAAATGAACCTGAAATAATCTCGGCCATCCGCTCCTTTTTATTTTTGGTTTTTACATTATCCCACCAAGGTGCATTGGGCTCATCTTGAATCATTTTAATCGTCCTATCCATGGAAGGGCGACTCATAGGAGCTTGATCATCGGCCTCAAACTCATCCGCCCAAATCGCATCTTGAAGCATAAGAACCCAGTTTTCAAAAATAGTAGCTCCCACAGAATTTACTGAATTTTGCAAATTCCAGCGCTTTAACTCTCCAGCTGCTTGAGCATGTACGCCGGCCTTAGGGGATGTTAATTGAGCCATCAACAAGGGCAATAAGGTACGCGCCCTAATATTGAAATTATCATTCTGCAAACCTCTTAAAGAATCCATCGTAATTTTGGACATCGCCTCTAATCGCTCGTTGATTCGTCGGCCGCGCTCTGTAGGCGCATATTGCCAACCCATATAATATGGATAACTAGGGTCCACAGAACTTTGATTTGCCGAGCTTAAAAAACCACGCGCAGGATTTTTTGCATGGGGATTATGAGGCTGCGGAATGTATCCGGTCCAATCCGCTTTAGGATCCGTTCCGTCCAACAAATATTTCCCTAATGTATAGGATTTGAGAGGGAACTTTCCATTCACCCACAAAGCGATATCGCCTTGATTACTGGCAAAAAGGAAATTCTGTGCCGGTGCTGAATAATACGTCAGGGCCTGAGCATAATCATCATAATTAGCCGCACGATTCAACTTATAAAAAGTGGTTGACTCCTGCGATTTTTCATGCGCAATCCAACGCAATGCATGACCCACCGGGATATTCGACTTAAACGGTTTTTCATGACTCAAGTATACAACAGGTCCATGGTGCGTAAAAAATATCGTGTCCACAAAACTTTTCTTGCCCTTGATGTTAAACGTTTCAATTCTTTGGGTGGTTTTCTTCCATTTCCCATCATGCCAGTATTCCGCTTTCGACGCATCCTTAAATTTAACTTGGTACCAATCCAAAATATCTGAACCCACATTAGTCACGCCCCACGCGACATTTTTATTAAATCCAACGATCACATTCGGCGTTCCAGGCATGGTTGACCCATAAACATTAACCCCCGGAGCTACCAACTGCATTTGGTACCAAATTGATGGCAATGACAAAGTTAAGTGAGGGTCATTGGCCAATATTGGCAAACCTGAAACTGTTTTATTTCCAGCAACGGCCCAGTTATTAGAACCAATATTAGGATCTTTTTCGGGTGTTTTCATCGCACTTCCTAGGCCAATAAAGTCAATGGGACTTTCTGGAATAGGTACAGGTTTGAAATCCCTAGGCGTGCCCACAGGAATAATCGGACTCTCCACAAAGGGGTAATTGGGAAATAAATTTTCGGCAACCGCCTTCCCATATTTCCGTAGAATATTGGTCATCTTTAAATCGTCCGTCCCTGAGGCAAGCACAAATGACATGTTCTTTAAGAAAAGTGCGCTTTTTATTGGTGACCATTTTTCAGGTGCATAATTCAATAATTTATATTCCAAAGGAAAATGACGCTCATCCAAACTTTCTATGTAAGCATTAACACCATCTGAGTATGCTTGTAAAGTTATTGCTGCTTTGGGATCTTCCTTCATTCCTTCAAAGGACTTTTCAGCTCCATAAACTGCCCCCATTCGTCGTTGGAACTGATCTGAAACCATTCCCTTTTCACCCACAATCTCTGATATTCTACCCCCTGCAAAATGCGTTTGAAATTCCATCTGCCATAAACGATCTTTAGCCGTCAAATATCCCTGAGCTAGGTATAAATCATGGTCATTTTGCGCAAAAACGTGAGGAATTGCCATTTCATCATAAACAACAGTTACCGCTTGCTCCAATCCGGGAATTTGCAAATTTTCTTCCGTTAATTCAGCTGATTCTGGAGCTTCAGCATTCACCCAAAATCCATGAAAGGGACTCATCAATTTACCTAAAGGAGGAAGCGTTCCCCAAGAATTGTGCAAGGCATAAGTCCATATAATGGCCAAAGCAAGTGGGAAAATAGATTTTATGTATTTCATGAAAAATAGGGCAAGAGATTTAAATAAAAATTCAAAGAAATTATTTTATTTTAAAAAGACAATTTTACACATTTGTCACATAATGCCCAAATAATTCATATTTTTAATCTTTAAAAGATTTAATACCTTGAAAAGAAGAACATTCCTACAAACATCCGGATTAATTAGCTCGACAAGCTTGCTAAAAAACCCTACTACAGGCCCACAAAAGGTGCTCGTCGAACCGGTCATTATAGCCACTTGGAAAAACGAAAAAGGCACAAAATCAGGTTGGGATAAAATGATGCAGACAGGCCGGGCATTAGATGGAGTGGAAGCTGGAGCTTGGATTCCTGAGGCTGATCCCAACGAAACATCCGTAGGTTATGGAGGACTTCCGGACCGAGATGGCCACGTAACTTTGGATGCTTGCATCATGGATCACTTAGGAAATGCAGGTTCTGTTACGTTTTTAGAAGGCATCATGCATCCTATTTCAGTGGCTAGAGCCGTGATGGAAAAAACGCCTCACGTGATGCTTTCGGGTGCAGGCGCATTGAAATTCGCCTTAGATCAAGGATTCAAAAAACAAAATCTCCTCACACCGGGCTCAAAAAAAGCTTGGGAAGAATGGAAAAAGGAATCAAAATATAAGCCCATCATCAATATTGAAAATCACGATACCATCGGCCTTTTAGGCATTGGAAAAGCGGGCGAAATAGCTGGTGCATGTTCCACGAGTGGATTGGCTTATAAAATGCATGGGCGCGTAGGCGACTCTCCCATCATCGGGGGTGCTGTATTTTGTGATGATGAAGTCGGTGGCGCCTGCGCAACAGGTTTAGGGGAATTCGTCATGAAAACATTAGGTTCATTTTTAATCGTGGAATTTATGAGGCAAGGAATGTCACCTCAGAAAGCCTGTGAAGAAGCCATTATGCGAATCGTCAAACGCTATAAATACCAAGATTTCCAAGTAGGATATTTGGCGCTCAACAAAAAAGGAGAATATGGTGCCTATTCTATTCAAAAAGGATTTAATTTCACGATAACAAAGAACGGCGTCACTCAAGTCATTGAAAGTGCTTCCTACATGTCATAGAAAACTCAAAAACTTTAGGTGGAAAAAATCGTTAAAAAATCGGCTAGTAAAAAGCAATTTCTATTTGAAGTTGCTTGGGAAACTTGCAACCAAGTAGGTGGAATATACACCGTTATTCGGACTAAAGTTCCCTCGATGGTCGAAAAATGGGGGGATGATTATGCCTTATTGGGTCCATATTTTACTCATACAGCCGCAGCAGAATTTGAACCACTTGAATTGCCCGAGGAAGATACTCCCCTCCACAATGCCATTCGTAGCTTGAGAACTCAAGGCTTGAAAGTACATTATGGCCATTGGCTCATCTCGGGAAGGCCCAAAATTATTTTATTTGACATTGATTCTATCTACCAACAAATCGACGCGATAAAAGGTAGAATTTGGGAAAATCACAAAATATCAACCTTAGGGGTCGAGGAATTAGTGAATCAAACAATCGCTTTTGGCGAAATGGTTAGGCTATTTATCACGGAATTAGCCCTAGAAAATAAAGCAAAGAAAGATATCATTGTCCATTTTCACGAATGGATGGCCTCCACATGTTTGCCTGATTTACGCAAAGACAAAGTTAAAATTTCCTCCGTGTTCACGACGCATGCAACGATGCTAGGGCGTTATTTAGCCGGAAATGTGCCCAATTTTTACGATGTGATCGATCAGTTTGACTGGTTAAAAGAGGCAAGACATTATGGAATAGAAGCCCAAGTAAGTTTCGAAAGAGCGGCAGCCCAAAAGGCCAATGTACTGACAACGGTTTCCGACATTACGGCCAAAGAATGTCAATATTTTTTAGGCCGCATTCCAGAATTGATTCTGCCCAATGGCTTAAATATCCAACGATTTGCCGCACTTCATGAGCATCAAAATCTTCATTCCAAATACAAAGAAAGTATTTCTGATTTTGTCATGGGGCATTTTTTTCAAAATCAGCCCTTTGACCTAGATCAAACATTATATTTATTTACATCGGGGAGGTTTGAATATACCAATAAAGGATACGACCTGACCCTGGATGCGCTGAAATTGTTGAATCAAAAATTGAAAGACGCCGGTTCTAAAAAAACGGTTGTCATGTTTTTCATTACTAAACAGCCGTACCACAGCATAGATCCAGAAGTATTGCAATCAAGGGCTGTACTCAACGAAATAAGAGAAAATTGCTTGGCCATAGAAAAATCCGTGGGCGAGAAATTATTTCAAGCCTCCGCGGCTTCCAAAGACTTACAGATCCCCGACCTAAATAATTTTGTCGACGAATACTGGCGGATGCGTTTACGCAGGACCGTTCAAACCTGGAAAACAAATTCGAAACCCAAAGTAGTCACGCATTTATTAAAAAATGAAGACGACATCATTCGCAATTTAAATCGAACAGGACTAACCAATAATCCAGATGATAAAGTCAAAATTGTCTATCATCCAGATTTTATTGTTTCGACTAACCCCTTGTTTGGGTTAGACTATGGCCAATTTGTTCGCGGTTGCCATTTGGGCGTTTTCCCAAGCTATTACGAGCCTTGGGGATATACTCCCTTAGAATGTATGGCAAGAGGCGTTCCTACCATTACCTCTGATTTATCGGGTTTTGGGGATTACATGATGCAAATTATGCGGGACTATGAACAATGGGGCGTCAGCGTGGTTAATAGGAAATCTCAAACCTACCAGGAGTCAGCAGAGCATTTGGCAACGCTCTTGTTTAAATTTGCCCAACAATCACAACGGGATCGTATCCTACAAAGAAATCGAGTAGAAAGTATCGCAGATACTTTTGATTGGTCTAATTTGAGGGGCTGCTATGATACCGCTCACGAACTAGCCGTTTTGAAAAAATAAATAAGCCCTAGAAATGCTTCAATGCCTCCCGTTTTGAAAGTGGCATGAGGGGATGATCTTGAACAAAATTCAAGACCCATTCAGGATCTGTACGTGCATATTGCCGCAAAGACCAACCAATTGCCTTTTGAATAAAAAATTCTTTGGAGGTGTTTAACGATAATATGATAGTTGACAAAAGAGTCAAATCAGTTTGCTTTTTATAGTCCAATTGGAATAAAATACATAATCGTTGGTGCCAAAAATTAGGCGATTTCATCCACTTTGAAATCCATAGAGATTGCTCCTGTGGAAATTTCTGAAAATAGGCACCCAAAACTTTAGGACCTAAGACATCGACTACATCCCACCATGAATTTTCATCCACCCATGCATTGACCATGGAAGGAACACGTGAGTCCCATGACTTTTTTGCCTTCAATAAATACTCCATCGCCACATATTGAAATTCGCGCTCGGGCATTGCAAACAATTCAGCACTAACTTCATACCAGTCCTCAGCCTTGCCATACTTTTGATAAATCTCCTTAAAAACCAAGGCTCGCTCAGGCTTTTTAATCCCCATGAAAGGATATTGGTTGCGCATATATTCGCGCATACCCTGTGAATCTTCAGGATTTTCTAATGCGTAAAAAGCCTCCTTAATGGCGTCAATAAATCTCATCGATTTGAAAAATAAAGCTCGCCTTTTAAACCACTCTCAATGACTCCCCACTTCGACGCGTCAAATGGATTATATTGAATATCGACAAAGTTGATTTCATAAAAATTCTTCCATGGAATCTTCTCGCGGTCTAATTTTCTAATTCGATTCGCAGAAACATTCATCACCTCTAATTCTATATGATTGCGATCTTTCAAAACTCCTTTGGGTATATTGATTTGATAAGGCAATGACCAAACAATGCCCAAATCCTGTCCATTTATTTTCACTCGCACCCAATCCCGCACCTGATCTAAATGCAATATTTGACACGCATTTATTTGTTCAGACAGCAGGTCAAAATCAAAAGCATAGGTCGCTTTACCCCAATAATCATGCGTAGAAGAGTCAGCAGTCCAATAAGCCATGGCGTCCAATTGCTTAGATTTAAATGCGTTCATCGGAAATGTGAGTGAAATTTTCTCACGCGGCTCCACGGGTACCATTACTTTGGGAGCTGCTGATTTGGCCAAAGCCTTTTTATCCACTTTCGCCGAACGCACTATAACACTTTGGCCAGGCGCCAAAGACATGAAAAATTGCTTTTGTTTATTCAAATGCTCCTTCCAAATCTTTCCAGTTAACGGATCTTCTATTTCAACATCTGAAGAAGTTTTTGACAAATTAATCATGCCTTCAGAAAATTTATTCGATAAATTGGCAATGAAATATTTAGCGCCTTCAGCTGACTTTTTTCGCAAAAAGGACAAATCAAGATCGGCTATGCTTTCGCGATTAATTTTAAATCGTTCCAACACATTGATCGGATCCGAAACCCAGCGCATTAATACCGTTTGTTTTGCTGCCTCCCAACGCGCTTTTTCCTCTTCTGTAAAACCATAAGAATTAGGACTCAAAGGCATGTGTTCCAAGAAATAAACCGGTAGACCCTGCTTCACCCAAGTTGCCCACAACTCCATTGTTTCCAAGGATACATAATGAGGCGCTGGAATAAGCAGAATTTTATACTCATTTCCTGAAACAGATTTCCAAGTCCTTTTAGCCGTTGGCTTCAAAGATTTCATCAAATCGTCCGAAATGTAATCTAGTTGGTACCCCTTATTTTGCATGTGCTCCGACCATTGTCCGAAGGAAGTATTCTTCATCCAATCCCGGCTATTGGCATGCAAGTCAAGCAAATGTATTTTACCTTTTCCATTTCGTTCATGCCAAATATCCTCCATAGGGAAGTACATCAATACATCTGAATCTGTGGGATCCTTTTGCAACATCGTTTGACATTTATCGATGTAACGGTTGAGCTCTGGCAAAGCTTCCCAAAAATGACTTTGCGGGTTAAAATTAGTACTCGCATAAAACAGCCAACCGGGCCATGCAACCTCCGGCGGAGAATAAGTCGCTCCGTGGAAAAACAAATGATTAACTCCCCCAATGAATACTTGGTCTACCACGGGTTTTATCTGTGCCAACGAAACTTTAAAATGATTTCCGAGCCAAGTAGCTGTCTCCGCAGAGACCAATTTCTTGCCCATTAAATTAGCCGCTGATGAGGCTAATTTTAAATTACGTACATCTGGAATTCCAAAACGTACCGAGTCATAATCTGGATCCACTCGGTAGCCAGGAATTTCAAAAGGTTTACTTCCGAAAAATTCAGTTTCAGGAATGTCCACTGCGGCATAAATATCAATGAGATTACCTGGAGATCCGTGTGCTTGATTCCTGCTTTGAAAGCCCATCGACTTAATCCAATCGGCAAATGGATTTGAAAACTGGCTTATCAATAATTGAGATAAAGTCCGATGGTAATCAGCCCAAATCATATTCTCGGTTTCCGTTTCTGCTTTTGGTTTTGCCAAAACATCCAAGTGTTTTCTTAGATCATAATGATTTATACGAATGAATTCCGAAAAAAGTCCAGCGGTATAATTAGCTCCATACACTTCATACGAGTCGTTGTATAATGCTCGAAGTGGAGCATGCGATTTTTTCAATAAAGGGACAAAGGTTTCTCGGTAATGCTCAAAGGCCGACTTAGAAAAGTGGTCCATCACGAATCCCTCGCCACCCGGAGCAGCACGTTTCACCTTTTGATTCGTTAAAGTCTGACTTACCAGATACAAGGTAGCCCCCGAGCTTCCTGCTTGGAATTGAGTCTTTTTTTGACTGATCAATTCTTGCGTAAATTGACCCTTTACATAGATCGAAACGGCTTGGATATCGCCCACTGGAATTTGCCAAGATTGATTCGGCGCTAGGGCAATTTCGTCAATTTTATAGGCTTTGGCGGCTTCTTTTTTAGATATGTGTGGACCGCCTAAAGGCCAACCCGTCCCTAAAGTCATGTCGATGCCCAAGTGCAATCGATTCGCTTCTTTTAGTACATAAGCAAATTTTTGCTGCCAACCCGCACCCAAATAATTCTGGAAAGTTGATTCAAAGCCTTTGGCTCCATAAATAGGAATAATATGTAAACCGCCAAAACCCGCTTTTGCAAATGCTTCCAAATTGTGTGTGATCCCCTTTTCCGTCACTGCACTTCCTGGCCACCACCAATAAGCCCAAGGTTTAGTGGTAGAAAAAGCGACAGGATCCGAAGATCCTGCCGCTTTCAAACAAATAAGTAGGACGAAAATGAGGATGAAGCTTACTCGTTTCATGCCTCTAATTTGATTTTGTTTAAACAAAACGACCTAATAAATTTTCTAAATATTCTTGTTTGCCTGAGATCATGGCTGGTTCGCCTAGGCCAACGGCAATTTGATATAAGTCTTCTAATTTCAACTTACCTGCCTCATAATCTGCGCCTTTGCCCGAATCAAAACTTGCATAACGTGCCGCTTTTAAACGATCCAATTCACCATGTTTAGCTAATTTATCGGCTATAATCAAAGCTCTAGCTATCGTATCCATTCCACCTATATGGGCATAAAATAAATCTGCTGCATCCGTAGAATTTCTTCGACGCTTCGCATCAAAATTTATTCCACCACCAGCTAATCCGCCTTGTTTTAAAATAATGGCCATTGCTTCAGCCCACTCATAAATATCGATAGGGAACTGATCTGTATCCCAGCCGTTTTGATAATCACCGCGATTCGCGTCAATCGAAGCAAGCATTCCAGCATCAGAAGCCACTTGGCATTCATGTGCAAATGTATGACCTGCTAGCGTAGCATGGTTTACCTCAAGATTCAAGCCGAATTCAGAAAGTAAATTAAACTCTCTCAAAAATCCAATAACTGTGGCCGCATCATAATCATACTGATGCTTAGTTGGCTCACATGGCTTAGGCTCAATAAAGAACTTACCTTTAAATCCATTTTTTCTAGCATATTCCACACAGGTATGTAGCATTTGAGCAAAATGTTCACGCTCACGTTTCATGTCTGTATTCAATAAAGTCATGTAGCCTTCTCTACCTCCCCAAAATACGTATCCATCACCGCCTAATTTAATGGTTGCATCAATCGCTCCTTTTAATTGGGCTCCGGCATGCGCAACAACTTCAAAATTAGGATTGGTCGACGCCCCATTCATATAGCGTTCGTTCGAAAACAAATTGGCCGTTCCCCATAAAAGTTTTACCCCAGATTCAGCTTGTTTTTTCGCAAAGATGTCAGATATAAATTCTACTCGACTTGTAAATTCTTTGGGATCATTGCTTTGATCGATGGCATCCACGTCATGAAAGCAATAAAAAGGAGCACCTATTTTGGTGATAAATTCAAATGCCGCATCAGCTTTGTCAGACGCTCTTTGACGTACATCACTTGCCACATCCCATGGATAATGGTGGGTTCCAGGACCAAAGGGATCAGCACCATTTCCACAAAACGAATGCCAATAAGCAATGGCAAAACGTAAATGCTCTTTCATGCTTTTACCAGCAATGATCCTATTTTCATCGTAATAACGAAAAGCGAGTGGATTGTCTGATTCCGCACCTTCAAATTTAATTTGACCTATGCCTTTGAAATATTCCTTTTGACCTAAAATGATACCCATAATGATTAAAGCGTTTTTGTTATTTGTATTTCCAAAACTACAAATTCTACCTAAAAAAATAGCAAAACAAAAGTAATTTTAGTGGCTAAAGTGAAATTCTCCATCATCCGCCTAATTGGCAGTTTAATGTACCCTACAGCCAAATCATATTTTTTTATTATTTTTGAAAACATTACACCTAAAAAATACATGCTAAATAGAATTTTAACCATCACATGTGCTGTGTTGTCAGCATTGCAGTTAAATGCCCAAGGTCCTTCGGGCCCAACTTATCATTCAAATAGTCGTTTTGAACAATTAGAATCTACCTTGCCCACCCCCAATTCCTATCGTACAGCGAGTGGATCACCAGGAAAGGATTACTGGCAACAACGTGCAGATTATGACATCAAAGTGGAGTTAGATGATATCAATCGCAAAATTATTGGTTCGGAAACGATCACGTATTTCAACAACTCTCCAGATGAATTACCCTACATTTGGATTCAACTAGATCAGAATATTTTCGAAAAAGGGGCTATTAAAAACACCTCTGCTACGGGAAATATTACCAAAGGAATCAGTGCCGATATGTTTGAGGAGTTAACGGATCCAAGAGAATATGGATATAAAATTACAGCGGTGAAAGATATCAAAGGTAATCCGCTGAGGCACACGGTAAATCAAACAATGATGCGCATTGACTTACCAGCTCCCCTAAAATCTGGCGGCAATATCAGCTTCTCCATTGACTGGAATTATTTGATTACCGCATATTACGGTCGGTCTGGTTATGAACTTTTTCCTAAAGATGGAAATTCAAATTATTTCATTGCTCATTGGTTTCCACGCTTAGCCGTTTACAACGATGTATACGGTTGGCAGCACAAGCAATTCATTGGCCAAGGAGAATTTACCTTGAATTTTGGAAACTATAAAGTAGCCATTACGGTACCCAATGACCATGTGGTAGGTGCCTCGGGAGAATTACAAAATGCGTCTCAGGTGATGACGGCAACCCAATTAAAACGTTGGGACCAAGCAAAAACCGCTGTGAGACCGGTGGTCATCGTCACTCAGGCAGAAGCAGAGAAAGCTGAAATAAATAAGCCAACAGGCAAAAAAACTTGGGTTTTTAAAGCGGACAACGTGCGTGACTTTGCATTTGCAAGCTCGCGTAAATTTATTTGGGACGCGATGCAAGTGGATGTAGAAGGCAAAAAAGTATGGGCCATGTCTTATTATTCCAAGGAAGGTAATCCTCTTTGGGAAAAATATTCCACCATGGCGGTAGCTCATACCTTGAAATCTTATTCGAAAAGAACCATCGCCTATCCGTACCCTGTGGCTATTTCTTGCCATGCAACCTTAGGTGGAGGAATGGAATATCCAATGATTTCATTCAATGGGGGCCGACCTGAAACAGATGGGACCTATACGGAAAATACGAAAAATGGGATGATTGGGGTGATCATTCATGAAGTGGGGCACAATTTCTTTCCTATGATCATCAATTCGGATGAGCGTCAGTGGTCCTGGATGGACGAGGGGCTAAACACATTTTGCCAATACTTAGCTGAAATGGAGTGGGATCGCAACTTCCCTGCACGTCGAGGAGAACCACAAGACATTGTACCTTATATGCGTTTAGACGCTAAGAACCAAGTTCCTATTATGGCCAACTCAGAAAACATTATGGATTTTGGGAATAACGCCTATGCTAAACCTGCGACTGCCTTGAATATTCTTCGTGAAACGGTCATGGGCAGAGAACTATTTGATTATGCTTTTAAAGAGTATGCGCGGAGATGGGCTTTTAAACAACCGTATCCGGCCGATTTTTTTAGAACGTTAGAAGACGCATCGGGGGTGGATTTAGATTGGTTTTGGAAGGGTTGGTTTTATGGTACTGAGCCGGTAAATCAATCCATCGAAACGGTTGAGTGGTTCGGAATAGACACACAAGACCCGGTGGCAAAAAAAGCAGGAGATAAAGCTGCAGCGATAGCCAAGCGCCAAACCATTTCAAGCATTCGAAATAAAAAAGATATTAAATCAACAGTTGTTGAAGACAATCCGGATCTCACTGATTTCTACAATACCTATGACCGCTTTGCACCCACAGATGCAGACAAGAAAAAGTATCAAAACTATGTAGCCTCCTTAAATGAGGATGAAAAGAAGTTAGTGGCCCAAGAAAAGAATTTTTATGTGGTTAATTTCAAAAATAAAGGAGGTTTGCCGATGCCAGTCATTATTAAATTGAATTATGAAGATGGCACCGAGGAGGTCTTGAGATTTCCGGCTGAAGTATGGAGATTGAATGATGTTGAGGCTAAAAAAATAATTCCAACGAGCAAGAAAGTGGTTAAGTGGACATTAGATCCTTTTTATGAAATCGCCGACATCGATACCGATGACAATGCTTTCCCGAGGGAACCAGCCAAACCCACCAAAGTACAATTATTTAAAACGCAGCAGAGATCTTACTCCTTGGACAGTAATCCAATGCAAGATGCTAAAAAAGCGAAAGAGGCAGCGGGAGCTGTGACTGGTTCAAAGAACTAAGTAATATTGATTTTTAAGCGCCTAAGAATTCATTTTTAGGCGCTTTTTTTATTTATACGAACCAAAGTTTTAACGAAGCGATGAGGAGAACCACGGCTAAAACCCACTTTACCTTTTGGTTGGAGGCTATTTGGGACCCCCAAATGGCCCCGATGAATCCGCCAATTAATGAGGCGATGAGCCAATACATCATTTGAGATTGATCTAAAGGTATCCAGGCTTTTAAGCCTGCTAAACCGGAAACTGAATTTACAAAGATGAATAATGCAGAAATTGCCGCGGCTTCTTTAATGCTAGACCAACGAAATAGCAATAAAAGTGGGCTTAAAATAATCCCTCCTCCAATACCAATCATCCCCGATAATAGGCCAATACTTCCGCCGATGCATACTCCTACGACAGGAATTAATGCATTCGATTTTTCTTCCTTCTGTTTCCATAACATTCTGATCAAAGCCATCAATAAGCAAAAACCTAATATTTGTTTGTAAGTGGAATCCGTCAAAGGAATCTTGGCGCCAAAGAAAGCTGCAGGAATTGAGCCTAAGGCAAAGGGCCAAAAAAGCTTCCACCTAAAAAAACCTTGTCGGTAAAAAGCAATAAATGACATGAAGGAAACACCTAGATTCAACAGCAATGCGGTCTGTTTCATGATGGGAGGAGCGATCGCAAAAAGGGCCATCACGGCTAAATAACCACTTGCACCACCATGGCCGACGGAAGCATACAAAAATGCCATGATGGCTAATAAGAAAATTAAAGATTCGGGTTGACATGCGAAATCAAACAACAAGGCTTGCATATCCACTTATCTACGAAATAATAATTTGAAATAAATATAAAATTTTTCCCAGTCGGGAACACGAATCCTTTCCTCTTTAATTCTTTCAGCAGGCAATGCTTTGATTTTTTCAAATAATCGAATGTAATATTCAAATGCAAGCAAAACTCCTTTTTTTGCTACTTCAGGAAGGCCATGTATTCCCCGCAAACCCGCATCAAAATCCAATTGGATGTCGGTTTCTATTTCACGTTTTTGCTCATCCGTAAACGTATTAAAATCAATGTTTGGAAAATAGACACGGCCTCGCTCTTCATAATCTGAGCGAATGTCGCGAAGGAAATTAATTTTTTGAAAGGCCGAGCCTAAGGCACAGGCATCTGATTTGAGGGACTCATATTCTGCTGGATTTCCAGCACAAAAAACACGCAGACACATTAAACCCACCACTTCGGCCGAACCATATATATAGCGTTTATACTCCTCTTGATTATAATGCGTTTCCGTTAAATCCATTTCCATGGAATATAAAAAGGCTTCGATGAGGTCATGCTCCATATCGAATGCATTCACAGCCCACTGAAAAGAATGTAAAATTGGATTTAAACTGATTTTTTCTTTGATGGCTAGGTAAGTATCCGCTTTGAATCGGGCCAATAATTCCTTTTTATCGTGCGTGTGAAAAGTATCCACAATCTCGTCGGCCAAACGCACAAAGCCATAAATGGCATAAATAGCATCATGAACTTGGGTATCCAATGTCCGAATTCCCATCGAAAAAGAAGTGGAATAGGCTCTAGTTAATAATTTACTGGAGGCAAGCGACACCTTTAAATATAAATCCATAAGCGCTAATTTAATTCTTTGTGTACTTCGGATGCGACAACTAAGCCCGATATCAGCGAAGGGGGAACCCCAGGTCCAGGAACGGTCAATTGGCCCGTGTAATACAAATTTTTAAGGTTTTTGTTTTTCAAAGAGGGCTTCAAAATCGCTGTTTGCATTAAAGTATTTGCCAATCCGTAGGCATTTCCCTTAAATGCATGGTAATCGTTCTTAAAATCTGTATGTGCAAATGACCTTTTATAGACAATAGAATCACGAATTTCGACTCCACAATATTCCTCCAAACGATCCATTAATTGGTCAAAATATTTTTCCCTGGTCGCTTCTTGGTCAACTAAATCGGGTGCTACGGGAATTAATAAAAATAAATTTTCACAACCTTCAGGAGCTACCGAAGGGTCTGTCACCGAGGGAGCTGAAACATAAAATAAGGGATCTGAAGGCCATTGAGGATCCGTGTAAATCTCATGTGAATGAACTTTAAAATCTCGATCAAAAAATAAATTATGGTGTTTTAATCGAGGAATACGCTTAGAAATACCTAGATAAAACAATAAAGAAGAAGGTGCCATCACCCTTTTATCCCAATATTGCTCGTCGTAATTGCGATAGGTCTCCCCCAAAATTTCTTCAACATGATGGTAATCCGCACTGGCAACAATGGCATCGGCTTCATGCAATTCTGAATCTGTATAAACCCCATTGACCCGAGCGCCATCCATCTCAAATGAACGAACTTCAGCATTATAGGAAATTTTAACCCCTTTTTCCTCCGCCAGGGAAACCATGCCTTTGACAATTAAATGCATCCCTCCCATCGGATACCAAGTTCCCAGTTTAATTTCCGCAAAATTCATCAAGCTGTACATTGCCGGAGTATTTTGAGAAATAGCCCCTAAAAATAAAATGGGGAATTCCATTAGTTTCAAAAGCGTGGACGATTTGAAAAATTTCCTGATGTGCGAATGAAAAGATTGAAATACGTCAAGCCTTAGGACGTCGATCAACAATCCTAAACTTAAGAATTCGGTTATTTTGCGAGATGGTTTCCAGACAAATTTCTGAATTCCGACCTTGTACTTATAGGATGCTTGTTCTAAAAACTGATCCAACGAATCAGCGGCGCCCTTTTCAAATGTTTCAAAAAGATTGCGTAATTCGGCATAATTTGCGGGTAAATCAATTACTTCGTCTTTGGACAAAATGACCGAATAGGATGGATCAAGTCGAATTAAATCATAGTAATCCGCTGGTTTCCTTCCAAATTTTGCGAAATAGGTTTCAAATATATCAGGCATCCAGTACCAACTTGGTCCCATGTCAAAAATGAATCCTTTTTCAGAAAACACGCGTGCACGGCCACCTGCCATTTCATTTTTTTCTAAAATTTCAACTTGATAGCCTAAATCAGCTAAGGCGGTGGCGGTAGAAAGTCCGGAAAAACCGGCGCCAATGACAATAATTTTTTTATTTTTATTCATCAAAAAAGGATTAGACAAATATATAAAATTTAGCGTTTCGATTTAGATAAAAAGAAAAAGTCAGATAAGATCTGACTTTTTACTATGTTAATCTGTTAACCAAAAAACTATAAACTCTAAACTTTTAACCCAAAATTTTTTACAAATTAAGCATACATTTTAAGCGAACTTTTTAGCAGCTTTCTTGCAATGTGTATTCTATTTTTTACGGTACCAATTGGCAAATCGAGCTCTTCAGCAATTTCATGGTATTTGAAGCCCTCAAAATACATCAAAAATGGTACTCGATAAATTTCGTCTGTTAGGCAAAGCGCCTTGTCAATATCCTCTTTGACAAAATGATTGACAGCACTATTTTCTTGTAATGAATCACTGGAATTTATAAAGTGTAAATTTTCCGTGGTATCAATAAAAGTATTTCTCCGGACCATTCGTTGGTACTGAGTGATGAACGTATTTTTCATGATTGTAAATAACCATGCCTTCAGGTTTGTTCCATCCGAATATTTGTCACGATTTGTGTAGGCTTTAACTAAAGTATCCTGCACCAAATCGTTTGCGTCATCTGAATCTCTAGTCAGACGCAATGCAAATGGCTTTAAAAACTTAGAAAAATTACCTACTTGGTAAGAAAATTCTAGAGCCGTCATAAACTTGTTTGTTTGTTTTGTTTAACAAATATATAAAAAGATTAAACAAAAATAGTTTTTTATAAAAAAAATATCTTCTTCATTAGCCCTTAAAGCATCAAGTTTGGCCAAAAAAAACCTTTTAATGTTAATTATTGAGCATATTTGACACATTATTCATATTTTTACTTGCTTGTATAAAACCTGTTTAACATTCATGCCCAGACCTATATTTTTATTCTTTGTTATACTTTTTGTTTCACATCAAGGGATCTCACAATCGGCATGCAATTGTACTCTGAAGGGCAAAGTGGTTTCAAAGGAAAGTGGTGAAGTGATTCCAGGATCATATGTTTATTTAAAAGGCCAAAAAATTATCGCAGAAACAGATGAGAAGGGAAATTTTAGGATCGATAAAATTTGCCCCGGATCTTATACGTTAGTTTGTGAAATGAGTAGCTTCAACAAAATAGAAACCCCCATTATATTAAAGGATCACGATGAAATAACTGAAAATCTGAGCTTAGAAACACATGATGAGCATCTGATGGAGGTTTTGGTCACAGGAAAGAAAATAGAAATCACGTCCCAACTTAAGGGGGAATTAAGTGCTGAAGAGCGTTCCCAACGCAATGGATTAAGTTTGGGTGAAATGTTAAAAGGAATTTCAGGTGTACAAAGTTTACAAACAGGAAGCAGCATTTCAAAGCCCATCATCCACGGCATGCACTCATCAAGGGTAATCATTTTAAATCAAGGTGTTAGGCAAGAAGGCCAACAATGGGGAAGTGAACATGCACCTGAAGTAGATCCATTCGTCTCCAAAAACATCCAAGTAATTAAGGGTCCTGCGGGACTACGATATAGTGGCGACGCGATTGGGGGGATCATATTAATGGAACCCAATGCCTTGCCTGATACCAGCGGAATTTTAGGCGAGGTTCAAACAATATTTTTCACGAACGGAAGACAATTTGTCACTTCAGGCATGCTGGAAGGAGGGATTAAAAATGCAAAGGGTTGGGGCTGGAGAGTTCAAGGCACTTTAAAAAATGGAGGTAACACAAAAACGGCCAATTACTATTTGGCCAATACAGGCATCGAAGAACAAAATTTTTCAACGGCACTAGGTTATAAAAATCAAAAAATGGGGACCGATTTATTTATCAGTCGCTTCCACTCAGTCATAGGGATTTATTCCGGATCCCATATTGGAAATATCAACGACCTAAAGAGTGCCATTGCCAGCAATAAGCCTTTTGAAATTTATACCCCCATCAATTTTATAAGGGAAATGGAACGTCCTAACCAAGATATCACGCATTCATTGATGAAGTTTAAAGCTTATCTAAATTTAAACAACAAAACAGTCAGAATGAACGTCGCACTTCAAGATAACCAACGCTTGGAGTTTGATGTCATGCGATTAGGCAAAAATGTCAATACCTTGAATTTTAATCTTGAGACGCTAAGTTCTGAAATTTTATTGGACGAATCCAACTCCTCAAAATTATGGAAAGGTCAATTTGGATTAACCTTTTTAACCCAAGGAAATCGAACATCCGGTAGTCGAGTAAACCAGCCCACGCTTACGTCAAGTTTACTTCCTAATTATTATTTGACCAACATAGGAATTTTTGCTTTGGAACGATATGTGAATCAAAAATTGGAAATCGATATGGGACTCCGCTTAGATAGCAAAGACATTGAAACCCACCGGCCAATACAAAACTATTCAACCACCATTAAAAGTGATTTAAATAATTACATAGGACTTTCGGGTAGTTTGGGATTAAAATATCATTGGACACAAAATTTCGAAAATCACCTGCTTATTGCCCGAGCATTTAGAGCACCAAGTCCCAATGAATTATTCTCCAATGGCGTTCATCACGGTGCAGGCGCATTTGAAGTAGGGGATCCATCATTAAAAGGGGAAACAGCTTATAATGTGAGCCTGAACTCCATCTATAGAACAGGAAAATGGGAGTTAGAAATAGGTCTCTACAACAATAATATAACTCATTTTATATATTTAAAGCCTTTGATGGAAAAAGGAAATCCCATCTTTGTCACGACTGTTCGAGGGAGTTTTCCTGCCTTTGCCTATGAACAAATTGATGCTAGTTTTAAAGGGATCGACGGGCAAGTGTCCTACATAATTTCTGACGCTTGGAGCGTACAACAAAAAACGAGTATTGTTCGGGCCTATGATGAAATTAATAAAGCTTATTTAGTCAATATTCCTGCTGACCGATTTGAATACCTGATTCGATACCAATTTAAAAAACACAAACAATATGTGAGTTGGGGCCTGACCCAAATTTCCACGCAAAAAAGAGTCGAAATAAATTCCGATTTTTCTCCTCCTCCCAAAGGCTATCTTTTAGGACAAGTACATTGGGGAATTTCCACAAATAAATTTGATTTTGGGGTTTCAATCTTAAATGCATTCAACCAAGCCTACCGCGATTACCTAAATCGATTCAGGTATTACGCAGATGATCAAGGACAAAATATAAGCATTCGAGTCTCCTATCGATTCAGCTGATTACCTTTTAAGCCAAGACTCCGGATTTTGTCGGACCGTATTCTTCCAAACTTGGAAATTAATTTCTGCTGTCCCATCCTCATCCGACGCAACAGTTCCTATTCGCTGTCCCGTACGAACCCGTTGGCCCGTGGAAACCGACACATTATCTAACTTACTATACACCGTAAAATAATCCCCATGCTGGATTGCAACCACCGTATTAATCCCAGGAATATTGACTACCGACTGCACAATTCCGTCATACACCGTGTGAACAGCCGAGCCAGCCGATGTTTGAATGTCAATGCCATTGTTGTTAATCATCACTCCCTTTAAAATGGGATGCTTATGAACACCGAAATGATCTGAAATAAATCCAGATGGAACTGGAAAAGGCATCCTGCCCCGCAATGCCGCAAACGAAACAGCTAATTTTGCCTCATCGGCATTCATATAATAAGTATTCTTTTCTAAGACAGGCTCTTTCACCACTTCTTTAGATGCTGCCTTTTCTTTCACTAGATCCTTTTTAGGTTCCGTTTTAGCTATTTCTTCTACTTGATCAGCAGGCTTTTCATATTTTTTGACTAGTCCTTCTTCAAGCTTTGGCTTAGGTAACTCCGGTTTATTGACTTCCAATTTCTTAGCCTGCGCCGCTAAACGCAATCGACGCTCACGCTCCATACTTTTTTGAATCTCCCGCTGAACAATCCCAGCAATTAAATTGTCCAACTTCCGAATGGCTAGTTTTTTTCGCTCCAGCTCAATCTTCAATTTTTTCTCTTGCTGTGTCAAGACCGTTACTACCTTCGCCTCTTTTGTTTTCATGACCTCCAACTTCACCTTTTCTTTTTCCTTGACCACCAATACTTTCTTCTCCTCATTTTTCTTGAAAATGACTTGCTGCTTTTTAGTCATTAAATCTTGGCGTGTCTCAAAAATCTTTTTAGCCTGCTCTTTTCGATTCGACGTATATTGTTTTAAAAAATCAAAGCGGCGAACAAATTCACCCAAATCTGATGATAAAAGTAGAAAACTTAACTTATTATTGACCGTCGACACCTTCTCCGCTTCATACAACATCTTAGCATAAGCTTGCTTTAATTTCTCCAATTTTGCCGCGAGCTTGTCGCTTTCTACCGTCAAGACTTTTGCCTCTGACGCTAATAAATTTTGGTTTTCATTCAGTATATTAATTTGTTTCTTTTGAACAACGATCTGTTCCTTTAATACATTTAATTTACCAATAGAGACCTTTTTCTTTTTTGAGGTTTTTGAAATAATCGAATTCAATTCTTTTATTTTCACCAAATTATCATTCTTTTGCTGCTCCAATTGAGTTTTTTTATCCACTTGGGCATAGGTCTCCCGGCCGATAAAAAGCGCAATTAATAAAGTGATGTAGTGTAATTTCATTTACGTATAGGATTCAATAATTTTTCAGGAACCTTAAATGGAAATTCCAAAGGCGTATCTAAAAGCTCTACTTTCGAGTATTTAATGGTAATCAATGTATTCACATTTTTATTGTCCTTGTCCTTCACGTCCAAATTTATTTGACTCGAAAAAGGGAAAAGTACTTGATTCAATAAGGTGAATTCCTCAAAATCCATGGTCATCTTATTGCTCGTAGGAACATCATTAACTAATAACTTTTTTAATTTACGATTAGGGCCCACCAGGTTATCAATGTTAATTCTACCCTCTTGCTGCTTCAAAATAATATTTTCATTTTCCCGAATCACCCTCGAGTTATTTCTTTTAAATGGCTGGTTTCCTACAATGAGCGACTGAAGTATGTAATAATCAACTTTAAAACCCATCATCACACTGACGCTATCATAGGTTAAATTAAAGTATTCGCCATTAATTTTTTGATAAAATTGAACCTTGGATTTTGAAAATAAACCCGTGGCACCCGTAAAACCTGACTGAGATATATTGACCCAAATCAAACTGTCCTTTTTCATGCGAATGTCCACCGTATAAGTATCTTGATTCTGCTGCGTTTTCCAAACTATTCGAGACTTAGCTTTCAGATAATTAAAATTTAAATCTTCTGTAGCTAATCTCAATTCAGAATCATCAATCTTCGGTGCATCTACCGTTTTAGTACGCACAGAGTCCACAACCAATACTTCTTTTTTTACCAAAGTATCCAGCACCGTATTCATCAAAGTCGCAGGGATTTTAGAAACAACGATTTTTCTATCACACGAAAAAATCCCGAAAGCGATGATGACATATAGGATGAATAGGCGCATCTTAATTTTTATTAGTAAGATTTTACAAAATTATCTCAATTTTCGATAATTCGTTTATTTTCAATCTTTTTATCCAATTTATTACTTGCTCCCTCGAGCGATTTAGCTGTTTTCCAAGCCTTAACTGCCTCATCTACCCGACCATTTTTGAAAAGCACATCGCCATAATGTTCCCAAACCGTGGAACTATTTTGCTTTTCATCCTTCAATGCTTTTTCTATGTAAATCAATGATTCCTCATAGGCACCGCTTTGGAACAAGACCCATGCATAGGTATCCAAATAAGTTCCATTAGTAGGAAATTTGTCCACCAATTTCTTCGACATCAATGCAGCCTTTTCCAATTTCTCGCGCCTCAATGACAAATAATAACTATAATTATTTAACACATGCTCTTCCGTGGGATTAACCACCAAAACCTTTTCAAAACAAGCATCTGATTGCTTATATAGACTTTTCGAATGGTAGGCATCCCCTAGTAAACCATATAATTGCGTGTACCAACCATCTTGACTATTGGCCATAGGAACTGCACCCTCAAATGAGCGAATGGACTCACTTACTTTTCCATTTAAATACTCTGCAAATCCTTTTTGAAACCATAAATATCCTTGGTTTGGAAATAAGACAAGGGCCTCCTCCGCATGTGTTGTTGCGCTGTCCAGCAAATTCATCTCATAATCCAATTGAATAATCCGAGCCCAAACCTCAAACTTAGCATTCCCCATCCTAGCCGCTTTTAAATACGAATCTTGCGCCTCTTTGAACTTGGATATATTGGCCCATAAATCTCCTTCAAGCGCCGAGAACCGCGGATCTAATGGATATAAGCCCTTTAATTCCAACACCATTTCGTAGACCGTTTGCCAGTGCTCTTTGGTTTTGATTAACTCCAAAATTTGTATGGTTAATTGGCCCAAAATCTCTGAACTCATGCGTGAATCTGCAGCCGCATGCAAAATTTCGATGCAAGTAGAATCCAAATCCTTCGCTTCCAGAAATAATTTGGCACTCATTAAATTCAATTGGCCCTGAGCAAAATACTTGGATTTCAAAGGACCTAAATCTTCTTGCAATTTTTTACCAGACACCAAATCCCAAACCGTTTCCATCTGATCCCAAGTGAATAACAATTCATCCGGTGAATTTTCAATGAGACTAAAACCAGCACTAATTGCACCTAAAACATCTTTTTCTTTTAAATAAATAAATTGCTTCGTTCGAACTATTTCCGGGAAGTCTTCCAACCACACCTCGACTTTTTTCAAGGCATTCAAGGCCTCCTTCCCATTTTCTTTCCATAAATAGGCCTGCGCTAACCGTAAACCAATCTCAGGCTGAATCTCATCAAACTCAGACATTTTATGAAGCGCAGCTAAAGCCTCATCTATTTTACGTAAGTCCAATGCAATGTCTACATAGAAAAGTCCGTAATCCATAGAATGCGGGGCAAGTTTCCAAGCCTCCGCCGCATTTTGAAAAGCTAAAGAATTCTTATTTTGAGCTAAATAGGCCTTGCCTAAATAATAATAAATAGAAGCTTCCTTCGGAATTTCAAGAATCAAATGCTCCCACATGAGAATGGCTTCATCGAAATCATCTTTCATGTAATGTCGCATTGCTTCAGTCATCAATTCCTCTGATTGCGCATGGGTCAAAGAAGAAGCATCTTTCTTTTTCTTTTGACCCAAGAGTGGACTCAAAGAGAAGCAAACCAGTAAAAAGATGTATACCCGAATTTTCATAAATAGAGCGAATATACCATTTTGAATGATCAATTTTAAAATAAATTCAATAGATTCGATGAATTAACATAAGATTACATGATAAAATATGCATTTGCTCTCTGCATCCTTTTAAGTACGCCTTCCCTCGCTCAAGAAAAAACGATGGCATTTGAAGAGTACGACCCCATCTCCACGCTGATGGTACCAGAGCATATCGTAAAAAAGGCCAAATATCCATTCATTGACATTCATAACCATCAAAGCAATATGCCTACCCAAGATTTAGGCTATTTAGTGAAACAAATGGATAGTCTTAATATGCGAGTAATGATTAATTTGAGTGGAAAAGGATACAATAGAAGTGGGCCAAGAGAGCCTGGTACTGATTATTTAATCCAATCTGTAAATGCCGGAAAAGAAAAAGCCAATGGTCGTGTCATTGTTTTTACTAACCTGAATTTTAGTGATATCGATAACCCTAATTGGTCTACAGAAACTGTCAAAGCATTAGAAAAAGAAGTAAAAGCGGGGGCGATGGGATTGAAAATATTTAAAGATTTAGGTTTAGAAGTAAAAGATTCGAAAGGGAATAGATTAAGAACCAATGACCCTAGATTAGATCCTATTTGGGCCAAATGTGGTGAATTGAACATCCCTATCTTAATTCATACCGGAGAACCCATCTCATTTTTTGATGTGCATGATAAAACCAATGAACGCTGGCTTGAGCTTAAACAGTTTCCAAGCCGGGCGAGGCCCTCATCTAAATATCCGTCTTGGAAAACCATCATGAATGAGCAATTCGATATTATCAAAAGACACCCAAAGACGAAATTCATTAGTGCCCATTTAGCATGGCTTGGAAATAATTTAGGTGAGCTAGGCCGACTCATGGACCTTTACCCTAATATGTACACGGAAATCGGTGCCGTGATTCATGAATTAGGAAGACAACCCAAAAATGCCAGAGCTTTCTTGATTAACTATCAAGACCGAGTGCTTTTTGGAAAAGATATTTGGAATACATCCGAGTATTATACCTATTTCCGTTTACTAGAAACGGCCGATGAATACTTTCCATATTACCGAAAAAGACATGCCTTTTGGAGAATTTACGGGCTAGAACTTCCAGATGATGTACTCAAAAAAGTTTACTACAAAAATGCGTTGCAACTTTTGCCGACATTAGACAAATCTCAATTTCCTAAATAAGTCAAATTCTTTAGCTCAAGATTCAACTGATCTAACCAAATTTTTGCCCCCCTCTGATTCCAATGTGAATCAGATTTAAAGAAATTTAAGGAGGCATTTTGGGATAATAGATCTGTGGGGTCAATTAATTTAGCCCTAAAATCAGGATGTGATTTAATCCTTTGAATGACATGATTTACGGGGACCTTTTCCGTTTGCAGTACCGCCACAGGATTGGGAATGATCGAAAAAATAACCGCATCGAAACCCTTTGTTTTGTAATAATCTTGAATTGAATTTAGTTCTTGTATGTAGGTATGTAATTGCTCATCATTCATCCTAGAAAATGAACTTCCTGGCTGTGCTGGATCAACCGTTTCTGCCAAATATAAAAAGTTTTGATCCTTCGAAATCTTCACTTCCTTATCCACTCGGCCAAAGAAATTCAAATTAAAATCAGCCTTAAACTCCTTCAATGGTTCCCAAAAACCAAAATTAAACCAGGCAAATTCTATATTAGCCTCCAGCGTTTTATGGTATAAACATTCCTTCATTCCTTCGTCTACTTGAGAAACAAAATCAGCTACTTTTTGACGTAAATTTTGAGCGGGACGAATGTCCTCCACGCGTTCCAATCTAGCCCTCACGGAATTTAAATTGAATAAGCCGGGCATATTTCGTTCGACTGATTCAATTAATAAGATATTTTTTTTGTTTTTTGAAGGATTGATTTCGACTGGGTTTGCGACCGACCAACGAATAAATTTGACTTTATTCACCCCCACATAATAACGCGGATTTTCCTCAAAAAAACTGTACAAATAACTATCCCCTAAAATAAATAAAGCAGCATTCTCAGCCTTTGTATTGGTTTGATTTTCAGGCAATGTTACAAAATTGGTATCCTTTGGATTTTTAAATTTACTTAAATAGCTTAATCCATAAAGATCACCATATACATATTTATCTGCTCCCAAAGCCCCCTCTCGACTGTAACGATCACGAGTAACCCACTTCATGCCCGTATTTGAACTAGTTAAATACAAGGTCATTGCACAAAAAACAAATCCGATAATTGCGAAAAGTTTTTGCATGATTAAAACTGAAAGTAGATAAACTGTTTCAAATTAAATACCCCAAAAAAGTAAATCAAAAATGCCATGACTATCATGATAGGCCAAAATAACTTCACTGAATCTAATCTCAATTTGTCCCTTTTAAAATCAAATACATATAAACCTATAATTAACAAAACAGAAAATACTAATTCATTTGCATTAAGCGCTAAAGATATCGGGTCCGAGATGGAGCCAAAAGCTAGTTGGCGGAAGTAAATCTGTATATCTCCAAACTTGGGAATTCTAAAAAAGACCCAAGCAAGCGTCACTAAAATAAATGTAAATAAACGGTACATCCATTTCCCTGTGATCGATTTTCGTTGGTCCGCCGCCAAAGACGGGAATATCCGATTAAGCGTTAATCCCATTAATTGGAATAAGCCATGCAAAACTCCCCAGATAACAAAATTCCATGAAGCCCCGTGCCAGAATCCTGATAAAATAAAGACGATCATGATGTTGATATACCAGCGAGGAACTGAAACGCGGTTACCCCCTAAAGAAAAATACACATAATCCTTAAACCAGGTGGAGAGGGAAATATGCCAACGGCGCCAAAAATCTGGAATCGATGTAGCCGTGTAAGGCGCATTAAAATTATTCATCAATTTATAGCCCATTACCTTAGATGCACCAATAGCAATGTCTGAATACCCTGAAAAGTCGCAATAGATTTGAAATGAATAAAAAATACTCGCAATGACCAAATTCAAAGGACTTTGGTTTGATAAATTAGCATAGGCCGGGTCAACCACCATGGCGAGTCGGTCAGCAATGACTACTTTTTTGAAAAACCCCTGCATCATTTGCAATAAGCCTGATTTTACTCGGGCTGAATCCCACACATGTTTTTCGTAAAACTGATGAATTAAATTCTGTGGTCTTTCGATGGGTCCTGCCACCAACTGTGGATAAAACATCACATACAGACTATAGATCCCAAAATTTCGTTCCGCTTTTTGATTTCCACGATACACCTCTATCGTATAGCTCATGGCTTGAAACGTATGAAAAGACAAGCCAATAGGCAGTAAAATGGTCAAAACAGGCAAATGAACGGGAACTGCAAAATAATTTGCTAAAAAATTAAGGTTGTCCGTAAAAAAATAATAGTATTTAAAAATGGCCAATACACCTATATTGGCCAATAAACTAAATCCTAAAAATAATTTTTTGCTACTCCCCTGAAACCGCTCTAAATAGATTCCAGCAAAATAATCGATGACAATGGTGAGTCCTAAAATTCCCAAATAAATGGGAACAAAGGCCATATAAAAATAACAAGAGGCTAAGAGCAATAAGGCCCAACGATACTTATGAGCCAATAAAAAATAGGCACTGGTCACAATTCCAAAAAACACAAAAAACTGCAATGAATTGAAAACCATGTCTACCTTGATTTATGCAACGGTCAAACGGACATTTAAATTTACATCATCTATGCTAACTTCAGAATAATCATCTCCTATTTCCTTCACCCAATCGATCGAAAGAGCCTGAACTTCTTGGGATATGTATCCTTTAAACTCTGTCAAACTTTCTTTCCATTCTCCTGAATTCTCTTGAATCGAAATATGGATTTTATCCACTACTTCAAAACCTAAGTCTTTACGCAAATTTTGGACGCGGTTTACAAATTCGCGGGCCATCCCTTCACGAATCAATTCTGGACTTAATGTATGATCTAAGGCAATGGTTAAGCCTCCTTCACTAGCAGTCAAATAACCCGGCATATCTTCTGTCAACACCTCGATATCATCAAGACCAATCTCAAACCCTTGCAATTTAACCATGCCTTGGGTTTCCACTTGCAGTAAATCATCCGAAGACATTCCTGTAATCAGCTCAGCTACAGACTTCATATCCTTCCCGAACTTAGGTCCCAAAGCCTTGAAATTAGGTTTAACCCGCTTACTCAAAACACCAGAAGCATCGTTTAAATAATTCACCTGTTTAACATTGACCTCCGATTTAATTAAATCTTCCACCCGCCTAATTTGCTCGCGTACATTTTCTTGTAAGACCGGCACTAAAACTTGGGCTAGCGGTTGGCGCACCTTTAATTTATGCACCTTTCGAATCGAGTGAACCAACGAACAAATTCTTTGAGCCAACTCCATTGAAGCCTCTAGATTTTCATTTCGCCAAGCAGGATTAACCCGCGCAAAATCTGTTAAGTGAACCGATTCCTTTTGAGTCAAATTTTTATACAACCATTCTCCGTAAAACGGTGCGATCGGTGACATCAATTGGGCCACTGTCTCCAAACACGTATACAAAGTCTGGTAAGCAGCTTTCTTATCTGCACTCAATCCCAATTCCTTTGCTTCAGGATTCCAAAAACGACGTCTGGACAATCGAACATACCAATTTGACAAATGATCGCAAACAAAATCTTGAATTGCTCGACCCGCCTTTGTCGGTTCATAGGTTTCAAAAGACTCATCCACCTCAGCGATTAAATGCATGAGTTTCGATAAAATCCAACGGTCTAATTCCGTTAAATTAGTTTCATCTATCGTAGCTTTTGATCCATCAAAACCATCTAAATTAGCATATAAAGCAAAGAAGTTATAGGTATTAGTGAGGGTACCAAAAAACTTATTACGCACTTCAGTGATACCGGCTAAATCAAATTTTAAATTATCCCAAGGTTGCGCATTGGTGATCATGTACCAGCGAGTAGGATCAGCACCGTATTTCAATAAAGTATCAAAAGGATCAATGGCATTTCCCAATCTTTTGGACATTTTATTGCCATTTTTATCTAAAACTAATCCAGTAGAGACCACATTTTTAAATGCGACCGAATCCTCCACCATGGCTGAAATTGCATGTAAAGTGAAAAACCAACCGCGGGTTTGATCCACTCCTTCTGAAATAAAATCAGCAGGATAGGATTTCTTAAATACTTCTTGATTCTCAAATGGATAATGCCACTGGGCGAAAGGCATGGCTCCCGAATCAAACCAAACATCAATCAAATCTAACTCTCGAGAAAGGATTTGGCCCGATGCACTTACTAAATAAATTTCATCCACAAATGGCCTATGCAAATCCGCTTGACCTTTATCAAGCGCATTCTGAAATGCTTTATTGCCCTTGATTTGATTTTCTGACAATTTTCCAGAGGCATTAGCTTGGTTAATTTCATCGGCCAATTGGGCCAATGAGCCAATGCAAATTTCTTCCGAACCATCTTCTGTTCTCCAGATCGGTAGGGGAGTGCCCCAGTAACGCGAACGCGATAAATTCCAATCGACTAAGTTCTCCAACCAATTGCCAAACCGACCTGTTCCCGTAGATTCCGGTTTCCATTCAATCGTCTTGTTTAAGGCAATTAATTTATCCTTAACCGCCGTGGTTTTGATAAACCAAGAATCTAATGGATAATATAAAACGGGTTTATCCGTACGCCAACAATGCGGATAGGGGTGATCAAATTTCTGAACGTTAAACGCTTTATTTTCGGTTTTTAATTGGATAGCAATCCGTTCATCAACGGATAAATACTTGTCTCGTCCTTGTTTAATTCTTGCCTCTTCTTTTTCTTCGTCTGTCAAATATGCCTCTTTCACAGGCTCTAACGAATAATCCAACACTTCTTTGACAAAGCGTCCTTGGCGATTAACTAAAGGCACCTCTTTCCCATTTTCGTCTTGAACTAATATGGCTGGAATTCCATTTTGCTGGGCTACCCGAAAGTCATCCGCTCCGAAAGTCGGCGCCGTATGCACCATACCAGTACCGTCTTCTGTTGTTACAAAATCACCCAAAATTACTCGGAAAGCTGGTTCCTTAGGCAAAACATAAGGCATCAATGGTTCATACTCCACTCCTTCTAAATCAGAACCCTTGAATGATGCTATCACCTGATAAGGAATTACACTAGGCTTTTTATCCGCAGCGATGTACGCTTGAAAATCACCGTTTTCAGCCGCAGCTTGAAAATAATTTTTCACCAAATCATTAGCTAAAACGACATGAACAGGCAAAAAAGTATAGGGATTAAATGTTTTAACCAAAACATAGGTAATGTTCTTCCCGGCCGTCAATGCGGCATTGGAAGGTAAAGTCCAAGGCGTTGTGGTCCAGGCCAATAAATAAACAGGCTCCTGGTTTGAATGATCAAACAAAAAGGAAGATTTATCCGTCTTTATTGCTTTAAATTGGGCCGTCAGAGACGTATCTTTAACATCCTTGTAGCAGCCTGGCTGATTTAATTCATGTGAGGACAAGCCCGTTCCCGCGGCAGGGGAATAGGGCTGAATGGTGTAGCCTTTATACAACAATCCTTGGTCGTAAAGGCGTTTTAATAAGTTCCAAACACTTTCAATATAAGGCGTTTGATACGTGACATAAGGGGAAGAAAGGTCCACCCAATAACCCATTTTCTCCGTTAAATCATTCCATTGATCCGTGAATTTCATGACTGTTTCACGGCAACGCTGATTATATTCTTCGACTGAAATCGTTTTTCCAATATCCTCCTTCGTGATTCCTAACTCCTTTTCAACTTGCAATTCGACTGGTAAACCATGGGTATCCCAACCACCCTTTCTTTTAACTTGTTTTCCTTTCAGCGTTTGGTAGCGGCAAAAAATGTCTTTAATGGCTCGAGCCATTACGTGGTGAATCCCTGGGGTTCCGTTGGCGGAAGGAGGCCCCTCATAAAAAGTGTAGCTTGGTTTTCCTTCTCGACTAGAAATTGATTTTTCGAATATGTCGTTATTTTTCCAGAAGCTTAAAATTTCTTCGGCTAATACAGCATAATCTAAATTTTTATATTCTTTGAAGGCCACAGTGTTGTTGTTTTTTATGAAATAATCGGCAAAATTGAGGCAAAAATAAGAAAAAATAATGGAAAGGCGACGATGCCCCACCTTTGGAATCGTCTAAATGTTTTGGAAACAAGTCATTAAAAATGGAACATTGAGTTAGATCCAATAATGAGCAATCCCGGTTATGAAAAAATCTGAAATTAGAGAAAAGGCCTTGGCGGAAAGAAAAAGTTGGACTCAAGAAAAATTCAACTTGAAAAATTCAGAACTTTTGAATCAAATTAAGGCATTTATGCAGCCTCTGCCAAGAAACTTGATGTTGATGAGTTTTCAAAGCATGGAGCATACACGGGAAGTGATGACATCACCCATGCATTCATTGCTAATCAATGAACCGTATTTTCACCAATTAATTTTCCCAAAGGTTGAGAAAAACACAAGCCAATTAATTCCTTTTTTGACCGATAAAAAATCGAAATTCGAAAAATCTGAATGGGGCATTTTAGAGCCGATGGAAGAAACAGCGGTCCGACTGAATCCAAAAGATGTGGACATCATCTTTATTCCATTGCTCGCCTTGGATACCAACGGACATCGAGTTGGCTATGGCAAAGGTTTTTACGATCGATTTTTAGCGAGCACTAAACCTGATGTGATTAAAATAGGCCTAAGTCTGGAAGAACCCATAGAACCGATTGAAGACATAAATCCCTTTGATATAGGGTTGGATTTTGCCATCACGCCAAAATCGGTCTATCGTTTTCATTGATTTATTTAAAAAAAAGATTTCGAATCAAAATTTAAGCCCTAATTTTACAGGATTAAATAATTTCTATCCGGTGAAGGCGACGCTATTGGTATTCTTTTTTATAATCTCAGGGCCTATTTTGGGTCAAAGTGAAGGCAAAAAAGAACTATTTCCAATCGTTGAAACTCAAACGGGATTTAGAAAACAATTTGTGTATAAACGCCAACTCATTGACAACCCATTGGCCTTGCAAATTCCTCTTTTGGAAGCGATGGATCCAATCGTTAGTCGGGAGTTTTTGATTTATAAAAGGCAACAAAATCACATAAAATGGATTTCAGGTGTAACTGCCTTACTTTCATTTTATACATTATTAAAAAAAGATGCGGTATCAGACGGTTTTTACTGGTCTGTAGTCGGAGGAAGTGCGGTGGCTAATTTATATTTTGGATCTGTTAGTGTTCGTCATTTTAGGCGAGCGTTAAATCGATATAACGAATTAGCAAATGATGGTTCAAAAATGAGTTTAAAGTATTCTACGGATGATCGATTTGGTTCATCGGTAGGTTTAGTTTGGCATTATAAATTTTAATTGAAACAAAAAATGAAAGTTGCGATTGTTGGCGCCACAGGATTAGTAGGCGGTGAAATTTTAAAAGTATTAGCGGAAAGAAATTTTCCTGTCACTGAAATTATACCCGTTGCCTCTGAGCGGTCTATCGGAAAAAAAGTAAACTTCAAAGGAGTTGATTACTCGGTTGTCGGCTACGAAACAGCCATCGCCATGAAACCAAATGTGGCCATTTTTTCAGCAGGCGGAAGTACTTCTTTAGAGGTGGCTCCAAAATTTGCAGCAGCAGGTATTACGGTGGTTGATAATTCCTCCGCATGGCGTATGGATCCCACCAAAAAATTAGTGGTGCCTGAAATTAATGCCTTTACCTTAACGAAGGAAGATAAAATTATTGCGAACCCCAACTGTTCAACCATTCAAATGGTGGTTATTTTAAATCCCTTACACAAAAAATATAAAATTAAGCGTGTGGTGGTTTCAACCTATCAATCGGTGACGGGCACGGGTAAAGCTGCCGTGGACCAATTGTTTGATGAGCGTGCAGGAAAAGAAAATATTGCACGGGTATATCCGCACAAGATTGATCTAAACGTATTGCCTCATATTGATGTTTTCTTGGACAACGGATATACGAAAGAAGAGATGAAAATGATTTTGGAAACTAAGAAAATCATGATGGATGATTCGATTCAGGTTACGGCCACGACTGTGCGTATACCTACGATTGGGGGACATTCGGAAGCGGTTAACATTGAATTTGAAAATGATTTTGATTTAGCGGAGGTAAGAAACATGTTAGAAAATGAGGAAGGGGTGATCGTTCAAGACGACCCTAAGAACTTTATCTATCCTATGCCGATCACAGCGCATGGCAAAGATGAGGTATTTGTGGGCCGAATTCGCAGAGATGAAAGCCAAAAAAATACCTTAAATCTTTGGATTGTAGCGGATAATTTAAGAAAAGGTGCGGCGACGAATGCGATTCAGATTGCGGAATATTTGGCAAAAAATCACTTGATTTAATCCTTTATACGCTACCTTTTATTTCTCAATCAAATGACCAAACTTAGCGTCAACATCAATAAAATTGCCACTTTGCGAAATTCGCGCGGAGGAAATAATCCCAATGTATTGGAGGTTGCAAAAGATTGTGAGCGTTTTGGAGCAGATGGAATTACGGTCCATCCAAGGCCAGATGAACGACATATCAGATATGCGGATGTGCATGCCTTAAAAAAAATCATTACAACGGAATTCAATATTGAAGGCAATCCGCTTGAAGCTTCATTTGTTGATTTGGTATTGTCGGTGAAGCCTGATCAAGTGACATTAGTTCCAGATGCCTTGGGACAAATCACCTCGAATCACGGTTGGAATACCCTCCAGCATCAAGCATTGTTAAAAGAAATAATTGCCCCATTTCGGGAGGCTGGTATTCGCGTTTCTATTTTTGTAGATCCTGTGTTGGAAATGGTAGAAGCCGCGGCAACGACAGGGGCAGATCGAGTGGAGTTGTATACCGAACCTTATGCAGAAAATTTCGAAAAAAATCCCGCTAATGCCGTCGCAGATTATCGAAAAGCTGTATTTAGGGCGAACCAATTAGGCTTAGGTGTCAATGCGGGTCATGATTTGAGCTTGGAAAATTTAGCGTATTTCAAAGCAAATGTTAGTCCTTTGGACGAAGTGTCGATCGGCCATGCGCTTATATGCGATGCTTTGTATTATGGATTAGAAAATACGATCCAGTTGTACAAGCGCCAACTAAAATAACAAGCTTTTAGCAAACAAAAAGAGGCACAATTTATGTGCCTCTTTTCTTTTTATCTAATCCGATAAAATAATACTTATTCCTTTTCGCCGGTCAATACAACTTGGCCTCCAGCAACTGAAATTTTTACTGAACTAATTTTTCCACCAGTACGAGAAAAAATGATGTCAGCATCATATCCTTGAAGCGCTGTTGTAAATACATCAGGAGTATTGGATGCTTTTAAAACTGCTCCTTCTGTTGGGTTTGCATCAGAGGTAATCAATAATTTCCCTTCCTTCACATTCACGATCATTTTTTTAACATACTCATTATCAGCCATTTTGAAAGTAGCTGCATATTCAGCAATAGAAGAAGATGATGATGATCCTTCTTTCTCTCCTAGCAAAGAATTGCCTTGGGCATCAATTTTCAAACCTTTGACTTTACCCCCTTCACGCGTAAAAGTAATCGTAGCGCTCATAGATTCCAGGATAAACTCATCTCCTGTCTTACCTTTAGCTAATTCAGAATCTGGCAAGCCCTCAGCTGAAAGAATTACTTTGCCATCTTTCACATTTACTTTTAAAACTTTTACATATGGATTTTCCTGCATTTTATATGAACCAGAAAACTCTTCGTTAGAAGCTACTTGAGCAAAGCTCTTTATTGATAACAAAAGCACTGCTACTAAAGCAGTTAAAAAACGTGTATTTTTCATATTATTTTTTTTTAAATTTTGACAAAACTAATTGTTTTTTAATTATTTCTTAGATAAAAATGAGCTAAAGTTGAATTACCCCTTGATCAATTTTATGTTATTTTTAGTTAACGCATTTTGAAATTAAATTGTTTTACTTAATTTGGCACTCCCAAATAAAATATAAATTCAGTTCACCCCAAAAAAAATCGATAGGAGACGCAATATGGAATAAAACTCTACGTTAACAATAATTAGAATTTATGATTAAAATTCATGTTAGCGATGCAGCGTTAATTTCAGCGTACATCCAAGGGGAAGATAAAGCGTTTGAGACATTAGTCAAACGTAGTAAATCAAAGGTATTTACTAGTATATACTTGATTGTGAAAGACCGTTATGTGGCGGAAGATTTGCTTCAAGAAACTTATATTAAAGCGATCGATGTGATTAAATCAGGGCGCTACAACGAAGAGGGGAAGTTTTTACCTTGGGTTGCACGCATCGCTCACAATTTAGCCATTGATTATTTTCGGAAGGAAAAAAGATATCCTACGATTGTTTTGGAAGATGGTTCAAAGGTGTTCAACAGTTTTGATTTTGCGGAGGACTCGGCTGAGGATTTGCAAATGAAATCTGATCAGATTGCCAATGTTCGGGAAATGATCAAAAAATTGCCTGAGGAGCAAAGAGAAGTTTTAGTATTGAGGCATTACGAGGAATTAAGTTTTCAAGAAATTGCTGAACAAACGGGTGTTAGTATAAATACGGCCTTAGGGAGAATGAGGTATGCCTTGATCAACCTAAGAAAAATGATAGAAAAACAAGAGAGTGCCTATGACGCAAAACTTTACCCCAAATGACCTTATTAAAATCTTATATGAGCCCAAAGAAGGGCTTGATCAGCTTTTAAATTCTGAAGAATGCTGGGAGTTAGCATCCTATCAAAAGGTGAAAGATTCACTAGAAGAGGCCCTTATTGAGCCCTCTAATAGATCTGTAGAGGCTATTTTAGCGTATGCTAAAAGCAAGTCGGTCTTACATTCCTAAACGGAAAAAACAATCTTAAAATAATTCTTACCTTTGTTCAAAGCCTATTTGATGCAAAAGAAAGAACGATTTCAAGCTTTTATTTCCCACTTTTCGACGCGATTTCCCTCGGCCGAAACAGAACTTCATTATTCAAACCCATTTGAATTATTAGTTGCCGTGGTTTTGTCGGCTCAATGTACGGACAAGCGAATCAACCAAATTACCCCTACCCTATTTAAGCGTTTTCCTGATGCGAAGGCTCTTTCTGAGTCTAGTGTCGACGAAATTTTTTCTTACATCAGGTCAGTTTCTTATCCTAATAATAAAGCGAAACACTTATTAGGTTTGGGCCAACGAATGGTCGACTCGTTTCAAGGTCAAGTTCCTGAAACGATGGAAGATTTACAAAGTTTGCCAGGTGTGGGCCGAAAAACAGCCAATGTGATTGCCTCTGTCATTTACAATCAACCCACGATGGCGGTGGATACACATGTTTTTAGAGTTTCACGCCGACTGGGTCTCGTTCCAAAAACGGCAAACACCCCATTAAAAGTCGAGCTGTCGATCATTAAACACATTCCAGATGACATCATTCCAGTCGCTCACCATTGGTTAATTTTACATGGAAGATATGTTTGCTTGGCTAGAACGCCTAAATGTACCGCTTGTGAAATCAGCCATTTTTGTGCTCATTTTGAAAAAATAAAATGATCGAATTGATACGAACACATGGGTTAGAATATTCTGGAATCATTACAGCTCTTTTAGGTGTATTTTATTCCATCAAGCAACAAAAAATTGCGTGGATTTGGAATTTTATTGCTTCCTGCATCTATGGAATCCTTTTTTATCAGGTAGGTCTCTACTCTGACATGGAATTGCAGGGTATCTTTATGGCCATGGCTATTTATGGGTTTATTCAATGGAATCAGCCTAGTCAATGGTTAGAAGTGACTACTTCGAGTGGGACCAACCTTATAATCGGCATCGGAGGATCTATTCTTTTTGGGGTGGTCTCAGGTTACTTGCATCGGGAATTAACCAATGCCTCACTCCCATTTTTAGATGCCACATTAACAGGTTTAAGCATATGGGCCACTTATTTGGCCGCTAAAATGAAAATTGAAAACTGGTTGGTATGGATTTTAGTGAATATTATTTATGTAGGTATCTATTTTTATAAAGAAATGCATGGGACTGCAGTACTTTATATCATCTTCTTGATCTTTGCTTTTAGGGGATTTTACACTTGGAAAAAAAAATTGTCATAGATTTTATATCAATAATTACCTAAATCAATCATATAAAATTATCTTTGTAGAAATGTTAACTAAAAATATTAAAGGTTTGATATTCAAGCGTTTTGAGTTAAATCTTTAATATTTACCATTCTTAATCATTCGATATTTATTATGGGAAACGAAGAAAAACAACGCTATTCGGCGGAGGAGCTAAAAGAATTTGAGCAAATCATTATAGGTAAATTAGAAGAATCTAAAGCCGAATTAAATTATTTAAGGGAAACACTTTCAAAAAAGAATGATAGTGGAACAGATAAAACTTCTGGGAATTCAAAAGTGATGGAAGACGGCGCAGAAACTGCCGAAAAAGAAAACATGAACCAGTTAGCCGTTCGTTTACAAAAATTTATTGGAAGTCTTGAAAAAGCATTAATGAGAATTAAAAACGGAACGTATGGTGTATGCGTAGAGTCCGGAAAATTAATTTCTAAAGAGCGTTTGCGTTTAGTCCCGCATACGCAACATTCCATAGAGGCTAAATTAAAACAACGATAGATGGGGATTTTTGATAATTCTAAGCTGATAGACTTGTTCACTAAATACATCAAAACTCAATTGGAGTTGGTGAAGCTGGACATTCAAGAACGCCTAGAGGAATTATTATCAAGAATTTTCAAATTTATACTAGCCGCATTCTCCATTGGAATTACGCTTTTATTTTTATTGTTGGGGCTTGCAAACTTTCTAAATGATTATTTTGAAAGCACCTTTATGGGATACATTGGCGTTTCAATCATTGCGCTGGTCATCAGCCTCATTATTATTTATTCTTTGAATAAGAAAAATCCAACTACTTCGGTAATTGAAATAGAGGAAGTAGAGGAATTTACAAATGCCAACGAGAACGATCATGACTGATTTAGAAAATAAACGTAAAGCCTTAGAGGACCAAGCGAATGAAGTAAAATCGAATATTTCTTTAGAGATGGATGATTTGAAAAAAATAGCTAAGGAACGCGGTAACCAAATTTTAATTGCCGGCGGAATTATGGCAGGTAGTTATTTGATTTATTCTCTTTTTTCAGGCAGTAGTCAATCTAAAAAAGAGGAAAAAAATGAACCCTCTTTTTTAGGTTCAGCCATTAAATCCTACTTATTAGCGGTCGCTTTATCGATGGCAAAAGATAAGTTAGTTGATTATCTCAAAAATCTTGAGGAAGAATCGGTTTCAAAAGAGCAATAAATCAAAATCTCAAACGTTTGCTTTTTTTGTAGCGCTTTCAGCAAGCTTTACTAACTTTTGAAAAGTTAGTAAAGCTAAAATGCACCCCGACCCATCAAAAAAAGCAAAAATAAAGTTGACTAATTTTCCATTAAATAGGCCTTAATAAATTCATTGATTTCTCCATCCAAAACCGCATCCGTATTGGAGGTTTGATGATTAGTCCGATGGTCTTTTACACGTCGGTCATCTAATACATATGATCTGATTTGAGATCCCCACTCGATTTTCTTTTTACCCGCCTCTACTTCAGCTCGAGCCGCATTGCGCTTGTCAATCTCGATTTGATAAAGTTTTGATTTCAATAACCGCAAGGCCACTTCCTTATTCATCAACTGCGAACGTTCTTGTTGGCACGCAATGATAATTCCCGAAGGTTTGTGGGTTAAACGTACAGCGGTTTCTACTTTATTGACATTTTGACCCCCAGCACCGCCCGAACGAAACGTATCCCAATCAATATCCGCTGGATTGATGTCAATTTCAATGGTATCATCAGCTAACGGGCAAACATATACGGAAGCAAATGAGGTGTGCCGACGCGCATTTGAGTCAAATGGTGAAATTCGAACAAGGCGATGAACCCCATTTTCAGATTTTAAATTACCATAGGCAAACTCACCATCCACCTCGATCGTCACCGACTTTATGCCGGCCACATCTCCATCATTTTGGTCAACTAATCGAATTTTGAAGCCATTTTTTTCGGACCACATTTGATACATTCGCAAGAGCATAGACGCCCAATCCTGTGATTCAGTACCCCCCGCACCCGCGTTTATTTCGAGGACTGCGCTCATATTATCACCTTCATCAGACATCATTTTACGAAATTCTAGGGCCTCCAAATTGGCCTCTAATTTATCGCCCTCCGAATCTACTTCAGCTTCAGTCGCTTCCTGCATTTCATAAAATTCCCAGATGGTTTCTAGATCACCTTGAGCGCTAGTTAATTGGTCAAAGCCATCCGTCCAAAACTTCAGCCCTCGCATCTCACGCATGGTGCTTTCCGCCTTCACAGGATTATCCCAAAATGCGGGATCCAACGTAACCGTTTCTAATTCTGAAATTAAATATTTTTTGTGATCGTAGTCAAAGATACCTCCTTAAAGCCTCTATTCTGGCTTTCAGGTCATTGAACCTGTCCTTAGTCATGTGATTTTCTTCTTTATAAAGTGCAAATATACCCGATTTTGTGCTAAATTGCGGCCTCATTCATATAAATCATTAATAAAATGGCGCAATCTTACGATTTGATCGTGGTAGGCTCAGGCCCTGGAGGTTATGTAGCAGCTATCCGAGCTTCTCAATTAGGTTTAAAATGTGCAGTAATCGAAAAAGAATCCTTAGGGGGAATATGCCTAAACTGGGGTTGTATCCCTACCAAAGCACTTTTGAAATCTGCCCAAGTTTTTGAATATATCAAACACGCCTCTGACTATGGAATTACAGTCAAAGGAGCAGAAGCTGATTTCTCAGCAGTGATTTCGCGTTCACGTGGAGTGGCTGATAGCATGAGCAAAGGAGTTCAGTTTTTGATGAAAAAAAATAAAATTGACGTCATTATGGGCACCGGCAAAGTAAAGCCCGGTAAAAAAGTGGAGGTCATTGATGCCGATGGCAAGTCCGTAATTTATGACGGAAAATACATCATGATTGCCACAGGTGCACGTGCGCGTGCTTTGCCTAATATCCCGATAGATGGAGAAAAAGTGATTGAATATCGCAAAGCGATGAGTTTGACAAAACGTCCAGATTCAATGGTCATCATAGGCTCAGGAGCCATAGGCGTGGAATTTGCCTATGTGTATGCGGCGATGGGCACTAAAGTGACTATTGTTGAGTTCCTACCGAATGTAGTACCCGTGGAAGACGAAGATGTTTCTAAAGAGCTGGCCAAGCAATACAAAAAAATGGGGATCGATATCTTGACCAATTCAAGTGTTGAGAAAGTAGATACCAAAGGAAAAGGTTGCAAAGTAAGTATTAAAACACCTACCGGAAATCAAGAAATATCTTGTGATATTGTTCTATCAGCTGCAGGTGTCATTTCAAATCTTGAAAACATCGGTTTGGAGGAAGTGGGAATCATTGTGGACAAAGGCAAAATACCGGTCAACGCTTGGTACGAAACGAATATTCCAGGCTATTATGCCATTGGCGATGTGACTCCAGGACCTGCTTTGGCTCACGTAGCCTCAGCGGAAGGAATTATTTGTGTAGAGAAAATTGCGGGTCATAAGACAGAAGCTTTGGATTACAGCAACATTCCGGGTTGTACCTATTGTACCCCAGAAATTGCTTCGGTGGGTATGACGGAAAAGAAAGCAATCGAGGCTGGTTATGATATTAAAGTAGGGAAATTCCCTTTTGTGGCCTCAGGTAAAGCGACAGCAGCCGGAGCTAGAGATGGTTTTGTAAAAGTAATTTATGATGCCAAATATGGTGAATTGCTTGGCGCCCACATGATTGGATATAATGTAACAGAACTAATAGCTGAAGCCGTAGTGGTTAGAAAGTTAGAAAGTACAGCATACGAAATTATGAAATCCATTCATCCACATCCTACGATGTCTGAAGCATTTAAAGGTGCTACAGAGGCGGCTTATGGAGAGGCGGTTGATTTATAATCTACACCACAGGTATAAAAAAAGAGGAGCCACTGCTCCTCTTTTTTTATACCTAAAAATCAACCTTCTGTTATAGAGATCGAACTTTGATGCTTTTATAAGCTACTTTACTCTTGGGATCATGTGCCTGAAGAGCAATTGTTCCACTTTTAACCAGGCGTTGTTCTTGGCCTTTGCTACGTAAAGGATTTTCAGGTTGGGTATAATCCACCACTGTAACTCCATTAATTTTAGTTACAATGTGATTTCCTTTCACCGTCACGTTCAAATCGAACCACTCCTCATCTTTAACAAAACGCTCCGACGTATCCACGATATTATACAAAGAAGCTGTTCTGCGCCAATCCGTATGCGAGTTATTTACTTGTACTTCATATCCAACACTAGGAAAGCCTACAGGTAAAAAATCAGTACATACATATAAACCTGAATTTGACCCTGGATAAGTCATCACAGTGGCTTGAACTTCAAAATCCTTGAAATTGTGATCACCTACTGGTCCATCATAAAAAAGGTGTCCACGAGGTCCTTCGATGATAATCGACCCATTTTCAACTCTAAATGAAGCAGGGTTTTCATTAATTTTCCAATTATTTAACGATTTACCATCGAATAATTCAACCCATTTTTTCCCTTGAGCTGATACCTGCAAAGTCATTAAAACCAAGAATACTACAATTACATTTTTCATTATTATTTATGTTTAGAATTTATTTGAATTACAATTTAATACCCCACTGACTATTCATTTTTCTCCCTAACAAAGCATTTGCTGAGGCATCATTGAATTTTTCAGATTTAGGATTCCAAGTAAGCGATTTATTTAAGGCATAGGCAATATTTCCTATGTTACAAACTGAGGCAGTTCTATGACCTATCTCCACATCACAAATAGGCATTGACCTATTGCGAATTGCATTTAAAAAATCCTTGTAATGATTCTCGCTGGCATATACATGCTTCTCGTTCGCTCCAATAATGCGATCTCTTAACTCTGGTTTTGAGGTTTCGAGTTTCTTTCTTTGAACACGTAAAGTTCCTTCGGTACCTACAAATTCAATTCCATTATTCCACTCCCAAGGTTGGTGCGTCATCGTGATGCCATTCGCATACGTATAGGTTAAGAATTCATTGCCATTCGTTTTAGGAGCATCCACTTTCACGGGGCCACTACCATCCATGTCAAGCGCCCATTGGACTATATCAAACATGTGCGCACCCCAATCCGTCATTCCGCCTCCACCAAATTCTTTGTATTTACGCCAATTTGGGAATACATCTTTGGATAATGGCGGAGCTAATTCTGAATTAAATGGAACTGCACTGTTGGGCCCCAACCATTTTTCAAAATCAAGGCCCATCGGAATTTCTTCAGCAGCTAAATCATAGGCAATGGGCGGTGGACCTACATTTACTTTTATTGACTTAACTTCTCCTATATATCCATTGCGAATTAATTCAGCTGTTTGTCTAAACTCGGGCCAAGATCTTTGCATGGAACCTGTTTGGAAAACACGCTTATATTTTCGTGTAGCATCCACCATAGCTCGGCCTTCCTTAACCGTTAGCGAAAGTGGTTTTTCGCAGAAAATATCTTTCCCTGCAGCTGCTGCCCGGACCGACATTGCCGCATGCCAGTGATCAGGACTTGCGATGACCACAGCATCCACATTTTTAAGGGCTAACAATTCTCTAAAATCTTGGTATACCGGTATTTCAGAATAATTGCCGAGGGAAGGAGTTTTGGAGTAAATATCCTTGACACGATCTACAAACTGTTTGGCTTTTGCTTGGTATACATCGGATATAGCCGTGATTCGAACTTCTCCTGTGCTTAAAAATGAATTAGACAGGCCTTTTCCTTGTTTACCTGTGCCAATAAATCCTAAGTTCATGATGTCGCTTGGCGCCAAATAAGGAGACCCATCAGCACGCTTACCTCCTAATACATGGCGAGGAACAATTAAAAAAGAACCGAAAGCAAGACTTGCTTGGGCAAGAAAATCACGCCTTTTGACGGATTTAGGTAATGTATTTTTCATGTTAGATAGGTTAATATTTCGTAAAAATATGCTTTTTCTTTAAAAATCCTATTGGATGATAACGGCTAAATGTTGATTTATTTCCCAGGACTGATTCAATCCACTAAAATTAAATATCAGAAGGGTTGTGGTTTGAAAGGGTAAGTTGGATTTTCAATCTTAACGTATTCATAAAAAAAATAACTTGTTGACTAAGGGTAAAAGAAAAAATCAGAGTCTTTATTGGTAAAGTAAAATTAAAATAGTAAAATTCAAAGATTTTCTATATTTATAAAGAGAACTATGACGCATAAATTGTCTCGCAATTTTCAAGAAATAAAGGACATAAAGATCCCAAGCATTGCTGAAAAGCAAGAGGAGGAGATCCATGAAATTGAAGAAAAGCTCATAGATGACGAAATATTTATCAAAAAAACACTTGAATTGAATCCAAAAGATGGGTGTGAACTTTTATTCAGGCGATATTACAAACCGCTGTGTAACCATGCCATTAGGTATGTTTATTCAAAAGAAATAGCAGAGGATTTAGTTAGTGATGTGTTTTATAAATTTTGGAAAAATGAATCCTATAAAAATATTAGATCTTCATTTCGTTCCTATTTATTTATAAGCGTTCGTAATACATCTTTTACTTATTTGCGCTCAGAATTTAATGTGGTGGAAAGAACCGAGCATTCAAATTTAGTAGCATCTGCTGAAAACCATAACGCTGACAGTATCTGTATTTATGAAGAAACTTTACATCGAGTAAAATTATTAGTTGACTCGATGCCCCCCCAATGCAAGAAAATATTTTTATTAAGTCGCTTTGAATCAAAAGGAAATAAAGAGATCGCCAAAGAATTAAATCTATCTCTGAAAACGATTGAGGCTCACATGGGAAAAGCTTTAGGAATCATGAGGAAAGGCCTAAAAGATTACATCGCGTTTCTAATTATTTATGGATGCTTACAGTAACCCACGATGAACATTTAACAATAATGGTGAATTAGGTAATGAAAACAGCTATTAATAAAAAAATGATTTTTGATTATTTCGCAAACAGGTTAACGCCTTTGCAGCGAAAAAAAATTGAAAATTGGCTTAAAACTTCAGAAAATGAAGAGTTATTTTATTCATATTTGGAAGAATGGGAAAATAAAAATCCTGAATATGAGCCAGAAGAAGGTCTTGCACTAGCACATTATTTAAACGTTTTAAATAATGAAGAAAAAGCGTTTTCAGAGACATCCCGACTACAAGAAAAAAATGGGAAATACCCGTTTTTAACAGTTAAAATGTTAGCCGCATCTATCTTACTTTTTGCTCTGATTGGGTTTTTAGTAAGCCATGATTTATTTAATTACAAAACGTATAAAAATACAAACAATGAAGTTCAATCTCTGACCTTAGATGATGGAACAAAAGTCCTATTGAATCAGAATTCATCATTGAAAATTCATCGCTGGGGATTTACAAATAATACAAGAGAGGTATATCTAATCGGTGAAGCTAAATTTTTTGTTACTCATACAAAAAGACATGAGCGCTTTATCGTAAAAACCGATAAAAATTTTGAGGTGGTTGTTTTGGGGACAGAGTTTGCTGTTTCTTCCCGAACGAGGGGAGCGAAAGTAATTCTAAATAAAGGAAAGGTTTTATTAAACTACGAGGAGGGCAAAAAAACCAAACATTTATTGATGAAACCCGGTGATTATGTATTGTTCAATAAACAGAATAAAGCCAGTTTAAATACTTTTTCTGAAAAACAATACCTGTCTATATGGCAGGAAAAAAAGTTTATTTTCAATAAAACGTCCTTAAAAGATGTGGCCATTATGTTGGAAGAAACGTATGGATTACAAGTAAAAATTTTTGGTACCGATCTGGCCAATAGAAAACTAATGGGGTCATTTCAAGCCGAGAATTTAGATGAATTATTAAATACCTTATCTGAATTATTAAGAATAAATGTAATAAGACAAAACAATGAGGTGGAACTCATTGAGAAGTAACCTAATTAAGTACCGTATAATTTAACCTAAACTACAATGAAGAAAAAAAAATCAATGACCGCAACTTATGGAATATTCATATTCCTATTGCTGACGTGGCAAACAAGTCATGCTCAAATTTTGGCGATGGTTCAGCAAACAAAGCAAACGGAGAGCCCCAAAAATGATTCTAAAAAGGCCCTTGGTTCAATTTTAGTTGACCTAGAAGGAATTTACAGAGCCAATATAATTTTCGAACTCAATACGGTCGAAAATATATATGTAAGCCCAAAAATCATCAGTACGGGATTAAGTCTTGAGGAAAATTTAGAAAATATTTTAAAGCCATTGGGTTTAATGTATAAAAAGAATAACAAAACATCTTATACCATTACCATTGACAATACGTATAAAAAAACGAGTCTTGTAAAATTTCCACAAGTAAACAATACTGAATCGGATCAGAAATTAGATCCCCAAGTAAAAGGAAGAGTTTTGGATGAAAATGGAAATGGGTTGCCTGGCTTAAGTGTATTAATCAAAGGAACTACAAGAGGCACCTCGACAGATGTTAACGGTTCATTTCAGTTGGAAATCCCAAGTCCCGAAACGGTTTTAATTTTTAAATTTTTAGGCTATCAGACTAAAGAAATCACGGTTGGCAATCAAACAAATTTAGAGGTTTCATTAAAACCTGAAAATAAATCATTGACAGAAGTAGTTGTTACTGCTTTAGGTATAAAAAAGCAATCTAAAAGTGTGGGATATGCGACGGCTACCGTTGGCACCGATGAAATGACCTTAAATAGGACTGCCAATTTCATGAACGCACTTCAAGGAAAAATGGCGGGTGTCAACATAACCCCTTTGGGTTCAGGTCCTGCTGGAACAAGTAAAATTAGGATAAGAGGTCAATCCTCTTTTGGGGGAAATAACTCTCCGTTAATTGTTGTCAATGGGGTGCCTATTGACAATACAAATAATGGAGCAAGGGGGGACGTTTCGGAAAGAGGATCCAATAGAACTTCAGATGGAGGAGATGGATTAAGTAGTATTAACCCTGACGATATCGAAGCAATGACTGTTTTAAAGGGAGCAGCGGCCTCAGCTTTATATGGATCTCGCGCGAAAGATGGCGTTATTATGATAACGACTAAAACGAGAAGCAAAGGCAATGGTATTTCCTTAGCGTATAACTCAAATTTCACGTCGGAAACACCTTTGGATTATACAGATTACCAATATGAATATGGTCAAGGAGAAAATGGAGTAAGGCCAACTACCGCTTTCCCAACGTCTGGGCAGTGGAGTTTTGGTGAAAAATTCCAACCTGGTATGACCCAAGTGTTATTTAATAATATCACACTACCTTATGAACCTCAAAGAAATCAAATCTCACAGTTTTACAGACAAGGTTATACGTGGACAAATACCTTAACACTAACTTCTGGAGGAGAAAATGGCGGGTTCAGTCTTTCTGTCGCAAACCTAGACAATCGTACCATTTTGCAAAATTCAGGGTATGACCGAAAAACCATAAATCTAGGATTTACCCAAACATTATCAAAGAGATTAACCATTTCTGGAAATATAAATTACTCCAATGAATATAGAAAAAACCCACCCAATATTGCAGAGCAAGATTATAGCCCCGTAATTATTTTTAATATGGCAAACTCCATGCCATTAAGTGCATTAGAAAAATATGCAGAAGATGCGAATGGGAATGAAACGGTTTGGTCTAGATTTACCAACAGAACAAATCCTTACTTCGCTTTAAAAAGGTTTGACAATATTTATAATGATCGGATTTTTGGTAACCTGACTGCTAAATTTAATTTTACCGACTGGTTATTTATTCAAGGTAGAGTAGGACAAGATTATTACTCAAGGGAGCAAGATTATAATCTACCCACTGGAACACAAAGACAAGTTGCCGCACCTGCAGGATTTGTTAATGGTCAATTCGTACAAGATTCCAGGAATGTCAGAGAATTAAATATGGACTTTTTAGTAGGGGCTAATAAAACATTTGGGTCTTTTGGGGTCAATTTGAATGTAGGAGGAAATCAAATGTATAGAAGAATTAGTCGCCACAATGTTTTTGTTCAAGATTTTTATACCCGTGATTTATATACCATAGGAAATGGAAGACAAAGAGATGCCACCTATGACTTTTCTGAGCGCCAAGTTAATTCCGTGTACGGTTCGGCAGAGGTTTCTTTTAAAGATTACCTATTTTTAAGTGGTACGGTTAGAAATGACTGGTTTTCAACCTTATCACCAGAAAATCGCAGCATCCTTTATCCATCCATTACATCCAGTTTTGTATTTTCTCAAGCTTTTGCAAGTGCACTACCTGATTGGATTACGTTTGGTAAAATCAGAGCAGCTTACGCAGAGGTAGGTAGTGATACGGATGTTTCGCCGTATGCGAATAACCTATTTTATGGCATCAATGCGCAGCAATTTCCTTCTCCAAGTGGTGCTTCCCAACCATTGGCGAACATTAATGGATCGACAGTACCCAATGCAAATTTAAGGCCCATGCGTGTATCTGAAAAGGAAATTGGCTTAGAGTTAAAATTATTTAATAATGCGTTAGGCCTGGATTTAACTTATTATGATAAACTTTCTTCGGATCAAATTTTAAGGGCCCAAACCTCAAATGCTGGGGGTTACTTGTCTCAATTAATTAATGTGGGACAAAGCCGAAACCAAGGAATAGAAATGCTTATATCCTTAAATCCCATCAAATCTCAAAACTTTAGTTGGAACCTCATTTTAAATAATGCCTACAATAAAACCGAGGTATTAAACTTAGGAAACAATGTAAGCAATAATATGATTACGGTGGGTACGGCTGATTTCTCAGGCGAACTTAGACAAGTGGTTGGAAAACCGATGGGTCAACTATATGGATTTGGGTACATGCGTGATGCTCAGGGTAGACAAATTTTTGATATTGGAAATGGTCGGCCTTTGAGAACTTCAGATCAAATCGCCTTTGGTTCCGCTATTCCATTGTGGGTAGGAGGTATAACGAATAGTTTTTCAATCAAAGGTGTTGAAGTCTCTTTCTTAATTGATTTCAAATTAGGACACAAAATGATTTCGGGAACAAATCACAATGCATGGAGACATGGTTTATCAAAGGAGACCTTGGTCGGACGAGATGTAAATTATGTTATTGGGAACGGGGTGAATTTGAATGGACAAGTTAACGCGACTAAGTCAGGCGTTCAAGCTTACTATGAAACGGTTAGATCGCAAAATATTGCTGAACAATTCGTTTATGATGCGGGACTTTGGCAATTACGTCAAATTATGATTGGATATGATTTGTCTAAATATTTATCGAACAAGGTGCCTTTTATTAAAGGACTGAGAATAAATGCCGTTGCCAATAACGTAGCTGTTATCAAAAAATGGGTCCCTAATTTACACCCAGAGCAATTTGGTTTCCCATCCGATAATCTGGTTGGCCTAGAAGCTACAGGTTTGCCCATCACGAGAAATATTGGTTTTAACCTTAATTTGAAATTTTAATTCTAATCATTCTCAAAATAAGTTCAACGTATAAACTTACATAAAATGAAAAATATTATAATTAGTTTTTTAATTCTAACCTCAATAGGCTTAGAAAGTTGTGATCAGGGATTTGACAAAATGAATGTTAATCCGATTGCGCTTACGGCTGTGGAACCCGCTTATCAATTGAATACGGCAATAGTTAATACCGCACCTAGCTACGGAAACTTGAGCTATGAGACCACCATCGTAAAACAAATGATTACACCGTTTAGTGGTCAAGGTTCTGCCGCAAATTTCAATCAAGATAATAGATCTGTAGCCTCTGGGAATTGGAATTCGTTATATCAAAATAACATTAAAGAATTAACCGATGTAATTGCCAAAACTAAAGATATCCCCGCTAAATCAAATCTGTATCACATGGCCAGAATTTGGAAAGCCTATTCATTCATGATTTTAACAGATACTTATGGTGATATACCCTACTCGCAAGCAGGTAAAAATTATTTAGAAGGTATCAGTGATCCTATTTATGATACACAAGAATCCGTTTATTCGTCTATTTTAACTGAGCTAGAATCTGCAGCCGCAGGATTAGATGCGACAAAAGCAAGAGTAACTTCTGACTTATTGTATGATGGAGATGTGACAAGATGGAAAAGATTTGGGTATTCATTATTGCTAAGAGCCTCCATGCGATTATCAAAAATTAATCCTACAAAATCTGCTGAATTTGTTGCAAAAGCAGTAGCTGGAGGTCTTATGCAGTCCAATGCCGACAACGCAATCATACGACACAATTCAAACTTTGCAAATCCTATAGGCGCTCAGTTAAATGGAGGTCAATCAGCTTTCTTTTATTTAGCTGAAGATTTTGTCGATTTTCTAAAGAAATCGAATGACCCTAGATTAGAAGCAATCGCTGTTAGGTACGTAGGCGCAACGAGCGGGGCCCAACAAGTTGAATCGAGAGCCAATAGAACAAAAGATGTGCAAGTAGGCGCTCCTTTAGGATTTGATAATACAACCATTGCCTCGGCTGTTAAAGATAAAAAATTAGCTAGTTTATGGGATTATAGCCAATTAGATCGTACCAGAGTAGGTGGGTTAAATGCACCTAGTTTTTTGGTCACCTATTCCCAGACCCAACTATTATTAGCAGAAGCTGTTCAGAGAAAGTGGGCTAGCGGAACGGTGGCAACTTTATATTCAAATGGCATCAAAGCCCATATGCAACAATTTGCGTCTTATGGTACTACTTCAGCAATTTCAGAGGCTACTATAAATGCTTATTTGCTAGCGAATCCGATAAGACCTGGCAGTGAGCTAGAAGATATCAATACACAGTATTGGGTAGCATCATTTTTAATTGGCCCTGAGTCATGGGCTAATTTTAGGCGAACTGGTTTTCCTGTTTTAAAACCCAATACTTTTCCAGGTAGTGATCTGAAAACAGAGCCTTTTATTCGTAGGTTAACTTATGTAGATGCTGAACTAAATGTAAATAAAGCCAATGTTCAAAAAGCAATTGAGCGTCAAGGGCCTAATACAATGGACACAAGAATCTGGTGGGACAAAAAATAGTTTTGAATCCTACGATGCAACATCTTAAAAAACGAGTATTGAACGGGGAAACCCTTCATGGTTGTTGGCTTAATTTAGGAAGTCCTTTAACCGCAGAAATTGTCGGTTTATCAGGATTTGATTGGGTACTTATTGACTTAGAGCATGGTGCAGGAGCTGAAATCAGCACACTGCACCAACTTCAAGCTTTAAAAAGTACACAAGCCGTACCTATTGTTCGGGTTGAAAGCAATGAAGCGCCTAGAATTGGTCGCGTTTTGGATATGGGGGCCATGGGTGTCATGTGTCCTAAAATAAACGATGCGAATGAAGCAAAAAAGGCGATAAATGGTCTTTTGTATCCACCACATGGAAACAGAGGGGTAGCCAAAATGGTGCGAGCAACTGAATTTGGACTGAAATTTCAATCCTATTATGATTCATCAACCGAAGAATTATTGGGAATCATCCAAATAGAAACATTATCAGCATTAGAAAATGTGCATGAAATTGCAGCTGTCGAAGGAGTAGACGTATTGTTTATTGGACCTGCTGATTTAACCATGGAATTAGGGATTTTTGGACAATTCGATCACCCGATATTCATCGATGCCGTTAATTTAATTTCGAGTGCCGCTAAAAAATTTGGCAAAGCCACAGGAATTTTATTTTTCAACCTTGCCGAGTATGAAAAATACCATGCGATGGGGATTCGGTTTTTAGCCTGCGGCGCCGATGCAACATTTGTGGCAGAGGGCGCTAGAAATATGGCCAAAAACCTTAATGAATTAAGGAAAAATACTTAGATCTTCAAGAAAAACAAACGAATATGACAAGCTTAGATCCATTAATCATTTTATTTATTGGAATTATAATGGTGGTTGGAGGCATTATTGGCCTTAAATTACATCCTTTTTTAGCTTTGTTATTAGGAGCCTTTTGTGTGGCGATTTTAACACCTCCAGAGTCTATTCAGCAATTTGCAATTGATAAAGGGATCTCCCCTTCTGCTGCATTATCCTTATCAAAAAAGAGTATTGGTGAGCGAATAGCAACAGAATTTGGGAATACCTGCGCTAAAATTGGAATTTTAATTGCCATGGCCGCTATCATCGGAAAATGCATGCTGGAAAGTGGTGCGGCAGAACGAATTATTCGATCGATTCTTACGTTTACAGGTATAGATAAGGCACCGATCGCATTTTTAATTAGCAGTTTCTTCCTAGGCATACCTGTTTTCTTTGATACTGTTTTATTCCTAATGATTCCTTTAGCCAAAGCCATGACATTTAGAATTGGCAAAAACTATCTATTGCTGATCTTGTGTATCATGGCTGGCGCGGCTATGGCTAATTCGCTCGTACCACCAGCCCCTGGGCCCCTTTTTCTTATTGGCGAAATGCATATACCCATCGGCCTCATGATGATTTCTGGGACGATTGTTGGCCTATTCACAATAACCTCCGGCTATTTTTTCGCAAAATGGGCTAATGTAAAATGGCCTATTGAATTAAGGGATTCGCTTGATGCTAAGCTAGAAGACATAAAAGTTATTTCAGCCAAAGAGACTACGAAATTACCGAGTCTAGGAATTTCCATTTTACCTATCTTATTTCCATTAATATTTATCTGCTTGGATACGTTCATCAATGCATTTGTACCCAAAGAGGGTAATGCTGAATGGATGACCTATGCGATTGGTATTTTTAAATTTTTTGGAGATAAGAATGTGGCGATCATTTGTGGAGGAGTTATTGCACTTCTGGTATTGGTAAAAGAAAAAGGGAAAGATGAAAATTTAACATCTTTTGTTCAAGCAGCATTAATGAGTGGAGGTGGCATCATATTAATTACTGCTGCTGGAGGTGCTTTTGGGGGAATGCTCCAACAAACTGGAATAAGCAATAGGATAGCAGAAATGACAAAAGACTATCAAATAGCGCTTATACCGTTGGCTTTCTTTATCGCAGCCATCGTTCGCACTGCACAAGGATCTGCGACCGTTGCGTTAATCACCGCCTCAGGTATTTTATCGGGTATGGCCAATAATGCTGGTTTAGAATTTCACCCCGTGTATTTAGGTTTAGCCATTGGTTGTGGATCTAAATTAGTCCCTTGGATGAATGACGCTGGATTTTGGATTATTTGCAAGCTTAGTAATTTAACAGAGAAAGAAGCATTAAAAACGATAACACCCATGCTAGCCATCATGGGATTCACAGGATTAATTATTATCATTATAGGAGCTAAGCTTTTTCCATTAGTTTAACTATTTTTAAAAAATGAAAAAAATCGGTTTTTTTTGGCTTGGGCATCAAGGAAAAAGCCATAAAAATGGGACACTGGCATTTAGATCATAGCTCCCTGATCTTAAATTTTGAATCATAAAACTTGAATAATAACATCTAACCTTATTAAAAACTAGAACGATGAAACGTAATAATTTCTTAAAAGTTATCACCGCAAGTTCCGTTGGAACAACGCTTTTGAATTCCTCAGATGCACAAGCATCGATTGAATTAAAAGCCCCGAAGAAAACATTAATGACCGTAGGTTGCCAATCGGGCGGAACCACAATTGAAAATTTAGAATTTAAAGCGCGTCATGGCGTTTACAATATTGATGGTGGAACACCTAAAACTATTGTTGGAAAAGGTTGGGACCTCGAAGATTCATTAGCAAAGAAAGAAGCTTGTGAAAAATATGGTATCAAATTAGATGCCTACCATTTTCCCTTGACTTCTGCTGGTATCGATAAAGTTGAATATCCGAATATCATGTTGGGAAAAAGTCCTGAAAGAGATCGAGAAATTGAGATACTCCAACAAATGATTCAGGTAGCATCGAAGACTGGCATCAAAGTTTTAAATTACAATACCACTATTTTGCCTGTTTTAAGAACTGGTCGAGTGGTAGATCCCAAAAGAGGAAATGTTGAATACAACGTTTGGAATTACCAAGAAGCATTAAAAAGGAACGACCCTAAAACAATTGCTGGCGATGTGAGCATTGACCAAATGTTTGAAAGGATTACTTATTTATTAGATCGGCTTTTACCCGTTGCCAAAGAATACAAAGTCAAATTAGCGAATCACATAGCTGATCCTCCAACGCCTGCTGCATACAGAGGAATTACCCGATGGAATAGTCCGGATGTATTTAAAGGCATACAGCGGTTTGCCCAACTGTACGACAATGAATACCATGGATTTAATTTTTGCATCGGATCGATTGCAGAAGGTTTAAATGATCCAGCAAATGAAATTTTTCCTATCATCAAATGGGTAGGTGAACGTAATCAGATTTTTAATGTCCATTTAAGAAATATCAAGGGGGGCTTTAATAACTTTCAAGAAGTATACCCAGATAATGGTGATATGAATTTTCTTAAAGTCGTACGGGCATTAAGAGATGTAGGATTTTCAGGAATGGTTATGCCAGATCACGTGCCTCACCATCATGACGATTTAAAAGGCCATCAAGCGTTTTCATTTTGCTATGGATACATCAAAGGCCTGATTCAAGCGGTAAGCGAAGAAAAATAA
>Ga0214163_1000020_pt1 | contig 63070 bp, 79 predicted proteins | sample LakMenepilimnion_2_FD_153001 | JGI IMG/M metagenome (GOLD analysis project Ga0214163, IMG submission 153001) | Freshwater microbial communities from Lake Mendota, WI - Practice 15JUN2010 epilimnion v4 | ecosystem: Environmental > Aquatic > Freshwater > Lake > Epilimnion/Euphotic zone | place... | reverse complement strand
TCCTGAAGAACCTTGCTCTCCTGAAGAACCTTGCTCTCCTGAAGAACCTTGCTCTCCTGAAGAACCTTGCTCTCCTGAAGAACCTTGATCCCCTGAAGAACCTTGCTCTCCTGAAGAACCTTGCTCTCCTGAAGAACCTTGCTCTCCTGAAGAACCTTGCTCTCCTGAAGAACCTTGATCTCCTGAAGAACCTTGATCTCCTGAAGAACCTTGATCTCCTGAAGAACCTTGAGGCAATTGGTTTATTGCGTCTATTGTTGATTTCATTGCTTCATACGTTGAATCATCAGCAAAAATTTGTCCTAATTGTTCTTGTGATAAGTTTTGATTAAGTAATTTTTGTATTTCTGCTTGCATTTCCTGTTTCTTGGCTTCATCAAATCCATTAATTCTATTCATTAGTTGCTCATAATCAGAGGAACTAGCAGCATCAGAGGAACTGGCAACATCAGAGGAACCAGCAGAATCAGATTGACTAGTTACAACAGAATTAACATAATCTTCCACTGCGGCCAACATTTCAGCGGGGTCATTAGAATTTAAAAGTTTTGTTGCTAATCCATCTTTATCTTCTTGAATATCATTTTCTAATGCTTTAAAAATTTTTAAAGACTCTGCATTGTCTGCATCAAAGCTCTGAAGTTTTGTTAAAACTTGTTGGTATTTTGTTTGTTGAGAGCCTTGGCCCATTTCATCAGAATTGTTTACAAAAGTTTGATTGGCATTTATTGTTGGGCCATTATCAGTCTGTGCGATCTTAGTTTCATCAGGGGCAAGTGAATTTCTGTAATCATATAAGTCCCTCAAAAGCTTAAATACCTTTTTGGTTTTTCCACCTTCATGATACGCAAATTTATTGCCAAATTTTTGATAAATTGCTTTATACTTTGTGCTCGATGCTTTAATTTTGTTGTTTCTTTCCTCTGGAGGAACAATCATTTCATATGTTTTTTGAACAAGATCTGAAAAGATTTCATCCCAACTTGTTACTGGGGCTCCTTGATCTTGACCTTCGATTTTTTTGGTAAAGCGATCAAGTTTAAGTATGCTCGTCTTCTCTGCTTTGAGGTTCTTGGTATTAATACCATAACCTAATTCATTAGCAGTTTCTACTACTTTTTGAAGATTGTTAGATGCTATGGTTTTTTGCTGTTCTAAATCTACATTCGGTTCGTTTGTTAAATCTTGATAAGTTAGAACGTCTTTTACATCCTCTTCACCGGCACCACTATCATCTTCTTTTTCTTTTTCTTTATCTTTTGGCTCTTCTTCAGTAGGCTCAGCCACAACGTCGGGTCTTCCCGTCATTGGCATAACGCCAACTGCACCATCTTGAGGTAAGCCTCTATCAATAGCTGTTGTGGAAGTTGGCGATGTGACAACTTTGCCACCGACTGCTGTTACTATTTGTGGAATACGACTAGTGACCATTTTAAGAACGTTTTTGCCGAATTCATCAATTAATGCTTCAATTCTTTGGAAGCTTTGAAATAATCCAGCTTCAATAAACATTTGATGTTCACGCATTGGATCATTATGCCATCTGCGTCTAAAGTTTTGCCATTTATCTTTGACCCAACCCTTGATTGGATCATACAGACTTCTTTTTAATCCACCTAGCCAGCTATCATGTGGCTTCATATGGCCATATGGGGAAGGCGTCCAAGTTTTTCCATCTTGTGTAATTGAGTCTCTTGGCTTTCCATAATACACGCCCGAACTAGTTGAAGGGGTTTGTGCTGGGCTTTTAGGAGCAGGTGTGGCTGAAGGACCAACGCCTGAGGAAGAGGAAGAAGCAGTTGAAGGCCCACCGCCTGAGGAAGCAGGACTGGAAGAAACGCCTGAAACAGGAACACTAGAAGCTGTTCCGCCTTTTGCAGGGCTTACATCTGTTGAATCAGAAGGACTAGGAGTTTCCGCACTTGCAGTCGCATCCTGATCTGGCTGTGGAATGACAATGTTCGAAACATCAGTTTTAAGTTGTTTGACTAATTTTAGAACATCAGCTTTGATGTTACTGACTAACTGATCTAGTGTAGTGGCATTTGTGGCAGCAGTTTCTGCAAGAATATGTTTGTAAAAATTGGCTTTATAAGTGCTTAAAATATGCTCCAAAAGCTTTTTGTTTTCTGCATATTCTTCTTTTCTTGCTTTGTCATATGCGGATCTAGCAACAAAATTGCCTTCTGTTAACATTTCAGGCAATTTTGATGCTTCTAAAATTTCAATTTTTAGAATGTCAAAATATCGATCAACCGCTTCTTTAACGGTGATTTTAAAAAGCTGATTCTTAAGCTGATTCTTTCTATACTGAACAAAACTTTGCATTTTTCTCCCTCTCAACTTGGTAATCTATATAGACCATGGGAGACTTATTTCCACTTAATAAACACACAGAAGTCTGTGTGTTGAAATTTAAGAAATAATTGTCTTTGATAATCAACGACTGCCACGAGGCATATGCTCGCCAATCTTTTTCAAAACCATCAAATTTGAGTCATAATTTTGAAATTGACTAGGAAGATATTGATAACTCAATCTTTCAAAGTCTTCATCACGGCCTTCTGGATGTTCGAAATACACGTATTTACCTTTTTTTCCAATCACCTTCACGCCAATGCTTTTTGGTCGGTATTCATGCATTAGTAGGTATGCTGCGACTCCAAGATCACTAACGACCTTATGTATTCTTTCATCAATGACTTCAGGCACATACTCATTGATCTTCTTGAGAAACATTAAACAAGAATCAAATGTGTAGAAATCATTAGGTGGTTGGTATTCTAAGACTAATCTATCAAATTCTTTAGCTGAATCTTGATTTTCGCATTCAAAATAAATTGATCTGGCTTTCTTGCCTATCACGGCATAGCCATGCATCAAAATATAAGCGGCAACCCCTAAATCGTTTACAAACTTGTGAATACATTCAGCCATTTCTTTTTCCTTTCATTTCTTAATACAAATCTTTCTTCAATTTCACACATAGTTAAATATGCGTGATATTCTGCTTGTAACTCTACCCAATTAGGTCTTAGTATTGGCATGTTTTTTTCATGCACTTCATCCTGCACAGACAAATTTATTCTTTCAAAATTGTCTCTAATTGTAAAAGAAGAGTATGTTGGTTTTTCTAAAATATGCATTTTATGTCCTAAATAATTTCGATATTACTTTGCATTTTCAGCGGCGACTAAGCAGCCTTTGGCGACACTGTAGATAGGGTCGGCAGGTCTAATTACACGACCAACTTCTATAGGTAATTTTGCTTCTCTAAGCAATTTTTCGAAAAGTTTATCAAATCCGGGAGGAGAAGCAGTGCCTCCAGCCACTACAAAATCAACTGGAGCATCAAGCTTTGCGTTTTTATCTTTATTGTTTTCCAAACCTTTTTTGATTTGGAAGACTGTTTTTTCGATCATCAATTGATACTGAGTCATAATGGCTCTTTCAATCAAATTGTTTGGCTCTTTGTTTAAGTCAATTTTTGTTTTTTCTTTATTGATAAATGCAATTGTTTCGCCGGTAGCATGTGCAGATTGCTTATCAATCCAGTCTCCTGAGTTTACAATAGCAAAAGTAAATACGGGAGCACCAAATAAAGAGAATGCAACGTTTACCATGCCTGCTCCGCAATTGTGAATTGTTAGAAAAGGCCCAGAAAAAGAATGATCGCCGGGGACTTGTAGATCATAAACTTCTCCTTCGTATTCTTCATGTTCTATAGCTTGCACTCTTCCACAACAGAATCCATCTTCAATAAAAATCGACTCTCTAGTTTGACTGTTTTCACAACACAGGTTATTGAGTTGTTCAACCAAAGAAGTGCAAACTTTTTTACCTGCCGAGCTTACAGTCCATTCATTCTTTTGGCCTCGAATGATGCGATTTTCTTTTTCGAAAAGATGTTCTCTTGGCTCACGCCAAGATAGACTAGATGCAAGTCCAATTCGAGAAAACAATTGTTTAGCTAACAAAATTAGATTTGTGTTAGTGTTTCCAAATGTAACTTGTTCTTCAGAAATAGTTCCATCCGATCTAACCATGCCACACAAAAGGTTAAGGCATTCTGAATTGGTCAAGCGATCCAGAGACCATGGATATTGCTTTTCTCCATTTTTGTTGTAGCAATTATTGGACATCCAGTTGACTAATCCACGACTGTAGCACTTGACACGAATCACAGAATCGCTTCCTTTGCTTGTTTCTGTTGCATTTTTGTCAAACCGGCTATTGAGAATTGTTACAACATCCTGAGCATATTCAACTTCGTTGGCACCAAAATCAATCTGAATACATCCTTCAGATTGATTGATGCTTCCGTCTCCCAAGAAGTAACCCATGAACCTTTGAAGATCAGGTGTTGACTCAATTTTCTTTTTCATCCATTCTTTGGAGTTAGTAATTCTTTCGCAAATATTGATTGATGGACGGGTTGCGTCTCGATTTTGTTTCAAAATTGGTTCGCCTACGATATCGCCAACTTTAATTTCTTCGCAACCAACCCAATTCCAGCATCCATTTCTCTTAACATAAAGTTCATGATTGTCTACAAATTTATATTCTTCGGTATTGTTAGAATATCCAGCAATTTGTATTTTAGTCATAACTCCCTTGAAATCTTTTTTTATGACTTTATTTATTTCTCCCCATCTTCCTGTGTGAGTAATAACTTTATCGCCTTGCTTAACATTTTGGATTTCTACGATACCATTATTTGTATATATTTTTGTTTCGGGGCATAGACATGATACCCCAATCCCCGTAAACATTTTATCTTTAAGTTCCGCATAAACTAAAGCCATCCCTTCATTGATAGGACGAGCATCAACTGTAAAGCCTTTATCAGACTTGTATGCTTTGAAAATGGCTTCAACAATTTTTTGATGATAATCAGCATCAGTTTCTTCGTTGATAGCATTGGCTGGAACGCAGTAACACAAAATCTCACGATCATTTTCAACTTCATCTAGCAAACTATGAATCATGATATTCATAATTTGAAATGCATCTTGTTCCTTAGGATTAACGCAACCATCTTTCATAGGTCGCTTAAGTTCTAATTGCGTCATGGTGTATGCCATGTTTACTGAGGCTTCGCCAAGAGCATATGCTACTTTAGCATCCTCTCGATGAATCAAAGGCACACCTGCCTGCTTCATCATGTTGAAAACAAAATCGTTTTCTAGAGGCATGGAAAGAAAAGCATTGACTTCACGTTTGTAAACAAAATCACCATTATCATTTCTCTTGCAGCAAACCAAATTGTAAGTACCAACATCAAAACCAAGTGCCATATTTTCACCCTTCCTTTTTACCAAAATTGAGCTTTGTTCCCGAGAAAAAATCAGGTATGATGTGAGGTGGTTTACTCTCTGATTCTTCCGTAATTGTTTTCACTTCAGCATTTTCTGCTGACGCAACAACTTTCCCATCCACTGTAATATTGATATTAAGTGTTATTTCTATTTCCCCATCTCTGGGTACTACTTTGATTTTTGTGGACGGCTTAAGTAGTTGAGACATAATTACCTGTCTTATTCATAATAGTTTCCATTTGGCCATTTCTGTAACATATTATCTACCCTTTCCATTATCATTTCCGATGTAATCTCTGTAAGACAAGGTTTCAAATTTTTGTTAGATTTGCTGCAATTACCCCAGTTGTAACAGGGGCCACAAGTCCAGCAAGGGTCATTTTGTCGGTGTTTTTGTACTAAAAAGAAGTCAAAATATTTCCCGTACACAAGACCATCAGCAAAGGTGAATATTCCTACCAAAGGCTTTCCCATGCCTCCAGCACAGTGAAAGGCGGACGTATCCACACTGACCACATAGTCTGCTTGATTTAATACTGCCATCCAATTCCTAATTTTAGTTTCTACAATTAAGGGGATGTTATTTTTGTAGCATAAGTTTATAGGGGTGTTGTGTAAACAAAATGGTGCAAGACCTCTATCTCTACAGCCAGATATTAAACCCAAAAGTTGATCATCTAGAAGATTTTTGTTTGCCATAGCTGAAATCGGACAAATTGCGACTGTTTTACCTTTTATGTCTCGATTTTCTTCAATGAGTGAACGCCCTATCTTTTTTTCATCTTCAGTGAGAGAAATATGCATATTGTGATTGGCAAGTTTTAAACCGCAATGCTCTGCCCAAATGTCGCTACGATGAGGGCCAGACATGGGTGCGTATCTCATTTCTGTTCTACCACATGCTGTAGTCGTATTGTACGAAATTAAATAATCTTTTCTGTCAAAATTGTTTGAATCAATAAGCTTGTCGATGTAGGGGTGATCAATTAAAGCGTCATGATAATATTTAGGACAACAAAAATGCAATTCTGCATCAGGCATCGTTTTTTTAAAATCTTCAAACATCATGCGATGCATGAAAATATCACCAAGTCCTCCAACACTACGTATAATCAGAATTTTGTTTCTTTTTTCGGCGAATTCTTTCAAACTTAGTGTGCGAACTAATTTTTCTGGTCTGACTTGTTCCGTTCTTTGACCTATAATTTTTTTTCTTACTATGCTCATATCATAACATAGTTAAATGCACTTCTCAATTTGTTACGACAAAATACCGTTTGTAAGATATTGATGCATTTTTTCTGGTGAAATTTTATTGAAATAATTCATCCATTGCATTAACCATTGTTTGATGAATTTTTCATCGTGTTGATAAATTTGTGGATTTTCTTTTATGAGTTTTTCAAGAGCAAAACTAATAAGCTCACTATGGCTAGCACCGGAAGAGCCTTGCTTATAATTAGCTGCCATGTCGTATCCTTGAACTGCTCTTGGTCCTCGACTTGCAAATTTAACACCTTTTGCAAAAAAATAATCATCTATTGTTTGATTGATTTTATTTCTGTTGTGTATGTTCCGCCAGTGAACAACTAAAGAATCTGGGTGGTAATACAAAGTTTTAAGTCTTGATGGAACTTTGAATTGAACTCTATCTGGATAATCTGGATCAGAATTAATTTTCTGTTGAAGTTCTAAAGCAAATCCGGGTAAAGAATACAAAAAATTCGTAATTAAATTATCTTTAGATGGTACAAAAGTTCTATAAGTTTTTAAAGCCTCGACCGGAGCTTTTTCGTAGTTGGATTTATAATTTGCATTAGAATCAACATTTACATAAAACCAAGAATCAGTAGCATATGTTCCAAATTTACTTTGTAATTGTTTTATTAAATTTTGTATAATCCCTTGGTATTCTTTTTCTTTTGATTGCAGGCCCGAGTTTTGATATTCTTGATCAAGTTTGCTTCTTTTATCTCTGACCGTTAATCGATCATAAATTGTGTCGGAATTTATTGGTGCATGAGGGGAATGACCACGCAGAGTGCTTGTCATGTAATCCCACCAATCATCATTCTCTAAAAAACTACTAAAACGCATGCTTTATATATGTAAATTGATAAAAAAAGGGTCGGCTATTCGCCAACCCTTTTACTTTAAGCTTTAATGTAAATTAACTATTGCAAATACTGCGTATTGATGCAATGTAGCTGGCATCAGGAGTTCCAGACAAGCTTTTAAGCCGCAGAGACTTGACCACTATGTCGCCTTGATTAAACATCATGGTTTCGCCAGCACCAACAGCAAATGTAATGTTTGTATTGCCGTTTAGCTCGCCTATAATTCCTATAGAACCATCAAGATTTTGAATCATGACAAATCGTGCTGGAGCACCATGTTCATTGACAAAGTCAATTACAGTATCAGCAAAATTGGTCGTAAGTGAAACAGTGGCTCCAACAGAAAATGTATTATCTTCGAGAATGTCACTGTAAATAGACCCATCGTCGCTGACAACCTCAATAAAAGCGTACTCTTCCCCTACGACTTCGGCAGTAAATCTTTTCCAATAATTGCAATCGGTAAATTCTTCGCCATCTTTCAACAATCTGTAAATGCGATTTGGCCCAGCTACATAAATTTGTCTTTGTTGGGAAACTGAAAATTGAGACCCTATATTGCCATAAGTCTCACTTGTGTCGGTGCTTGCATTAATATCAAGACGACCTTGTTTTGTATTGTTTAATTTTACTCTAAAAACAGACATGCCTTCACCTTTGGGTTAAATAAAGCAAATAGTCTTTTGTACTATGTATTTATGCATTTAAACGGTACTTCTATCATATTTCTTATTTCGAACCGTGTACCATCAACTAACAAGTATTTCGGACTTGGGAAACATTTTCTGAAAAAGATTAGTTCCAAGTCCAGTGGGCATAAGTTTGGTTTCAATTCCTAGTGATGCAGCTTTGAATAAATCAAAACACTCAACCCCCATAACCAATCCTGCACAGTCTATATTCTCGTTAACAACTGCATCAAAACCCATTTGTTTAGCTTTGCGAAGTAAAAAATCTATCTGATTCTGTTTTAAAGACAAAGATGGATAATTTCCGTTTGTAAGAATAACACAACGATTTGTTTTTTCTAAGTTTACTTTTTCACAAATCACGTAATTAGTAAGACCAGACTCTTCTGCAAAAGCATCTACGGGATGTTTTTTACCATCAAAGTTAATTTCTCTGATATGCCCGAAATCAAGCCTTCGAGATCTTAGATCGGACAGCTTCATTATGAATTTATGATCAGTAAATAAATTGGATGTTTCATCTTTACACCCAATGTAAAGTTCTAAACCATGATATTGTTTTTCAATTATTGGCTTCAAGAGCATTAATTGAAAAATGTATTCGTCGGATGTGCCAAAGTAACACACACAATATCGATCTTTTATTTCAGCATATTTAGTAAATTCAATCATATCAAATGACAAACAATTATTAGAAACATAACTATTGTATATGAGTAAAGAACGAGAAAAAGCAATATTAGGTGCCAATACCCTTAAAGATTTTTGTGAGTTTTGGGGAGATGACGTTCATGCTAGGATATTGTTAGAAATTTTATTTAAGGGAATCATGCATGAAGAGGCTTTATTTGTATTTGGCAAGCAGGAACAAACAAGGAATCAAGCTTGTGACGATTTTGCAGGGGGAATCGGTGGTAACATCCAAACTGCTGGATTTGAAAAAATTGAATCTGCCTCAACTTTGGGAAACCAAGATAGAGCAGATTATCCATGAAAATCGTTTGCTATATGAGCCTTGGCTAGAATCTGCCACTGATTATAATGAATTAAGAGATCGCCTGAAAGGAAGAGGTTTCACCGGTGTTCCGATGGGTCCAAACCCTTTATTAAATATGCCTGCTGCAAAAACACCTAAGGCAGACACAAGCTCATGTCAAATTAAACGCACTATGTTGCGAAAGAAAAAAAGCCGGTGAAAATCACCGGCCCAACACTTAACTAAACTTGTTTATTCTTTCTTGATTTTTACGCAAAATCTTGGGAGATAAAAACTTCCGCTTTCTGTTTCTATTTGGACTTTTTTGCCTTCGATTGACAATACTGATCCACCTTCTTCAAAAAATTCTCTGACCATTTCTTCGGCATCTTGATCGGTTTCAATTTTTTCAATTAGCTTTTGCTCGCTTACTTTGCTGCGACATTCTTTGCCGATATACTTTTCATTTTCGTCTTCGATACAATTGTCTCGATTGATATTGAAAAAATCACCGAGATCTTTTTGATCTGACAACCAATTCTTAAACTCTTTTAGCGACATTGGTTTACTGCTCATAAGTGGTTCCCTCCGATGAATCGGTAAAAAAAGAGATTACTTCCCTTTCATCTTTTATATACGCAGCATTCGAGTAATCTAATCCACTTGAGTAGTTTGAAACTACAATTTCGTTTTCTTCTATGTGGGTCAACCAATACAAATTTGCGTCAATAATATCATGTGAACGCAGAAGTGGTTTGTAGCAGTAAAGTCCATTTTGTAATCGGACTGCATTATCTCTTGGCTCAACAAATGAATCATCGCAACAAAACAGCATCAATTTTTTAACATTCATTTGAAATGCAAATCCTATCGCTGCACAAATAGGATTTCTATAATCGTCTATGTAATAACTTTCAGGTGTGTTAATTCCAAATCTTTCTTCTATCGCTGGACGATAACAGTATACATCGCCAGCATAACGTTTTAAAAAATCAAAGTTTGTTCTAGTTGACGCAACGCAAGTTGGATAATATTTTGCATTTTTTGAAGGCAAGTACGTGATTGCATCTTTGTAAGGATTGTTAACCACAAATGCGTTTATAGTCCGTCTGTATTCAAGCGGCGTTTTTGCATCGTATAGACCCCATTTTGCCAAAGCTCTATTAACTGCAAGAATGCAAACGTCTTTTGGCAATTTTGCTAGTATTTTTTGACGTTCTTCAAACAAATACCCATCAGACACAATGCAAATTTTAGAAAAATTTAAGTTCTCATCTGAAACCCTTGGATAGTTTAGATTCAATTGCTCATTTTTCAACACAAGACTCATATCATCTTCTGAGAAAAGGCAATCTAATTGTAAAGGAGCAATATTTTTTTTTGTAAAATTTCTAACCCATACTTCGCCTGCATAAATGTATTCATTGCCAGATGGGTGTTTCTTAATATTCATATGACTCTTTCTTAATTAGCTGGACATGGAACTATCATGACGCATTGTCGTCCATCAGTTTCTTTGTTAATCAATTGATCCATAGTAATCTTGACTTCAATTGGACTGCCTTTCCATACAAGCTCAACTTCTGGCATCTTATCAGGAAATTTAACTGGTAACACGAATTCTTCTGGGATCAGTAAAGGTATTCCAGTCGGCCCTTCAAGTGTGATCTTGTTAGGAATATTGCTTTCAACAATAATTTTTTCAGGAATTGGCTTAGGAATTTCAACCAAAATTGTGTTTGGTATTTCTTTTTCCATTTCTAACTTTAATGTTCTTGGAATATCTGAAGCATCAATTTTTAGTGGAGGTAGTGTTTGAATACGTTCGATTGCTTGCACTAAGTCTGATGCGTCAAACACAATAGAGTTTGGGATCGGACTTTCTGGTCCATGAATTTGTATATCCTTAGGCAAGTTCACATCAGAAGCATCAATTTGTATCTTTCGATTGTTCAAATCAGAAGTGTCCAGTTTGATGTTCATATCTTCTGGCATAACTACGACAATTTCTGAAGGAATGCCAACTGGTTCATATTCTACCTTCATCATTTGTTTTGTTTCAAACAAGTCTGCAAACTCTTCCCCAAATTCTGCCATTAAATTTTCATCAGCAGCAAATCGTTGTGGCGTTTTTACAGGTCTGGCGAAAGTCATGGCCACTTCCATTTCAGGTGGAACTCCCCAGTCAACTTCTAAACGTGGTATCTCTGCTAAATCAAGCGTGACAGCAATAGTTGACTCGGGTGGCACAATAATAATTGTGGGCGGAATAGGCGGATCTATGATGATCGTAGGTGGTATAGGCGGGGCATCAACAATAATTAAGCTTGGTATGCTAGGGCCAGTAATTGTTATATTGCTAAATGGAATGTTAATTGGATTATTGCTAGTAATTGTTACATTGCTTACCATGTTTATAGTTGGACCCACAATTACCGATGGGATAGGCCCAACTTGTCCTTCTAGTGAGATGCATGGCACAACAAGTGGTGGCAAATTAATTTCAGGTTCAGGAACCTCGCATGGCACAAAGGTAAAATCAGGAACGTCTGGAAATTCAGGAATTGGGATTTCAAACACATCTTCAGCTATTGCCGTTGGCTCTGCTGGATTTGTTCTTTCTATTGGTGTCTGAATGATTTGACATTTATCATTTGAAACACGTACTACTGGATCAACTCTTGAATTAACAGCATAACGATGTTGTCCAGTCAGTGCAGATGTAGTAAATTCACCGTCTCCAAAATCAAGGCGGAAACTACTTATCGTACCCGGTGGAGTAATTTCCAAGGCGTAATCAGCTAAAACTCCACGAACAGGATCATCTTCAATAATATTCCATGTAAAATTAACATCGGGACAATTAAAATCATCAAAAATAACTTCCAGTTCTTGTAAGTTTCTAATTCTCCAATCTAAGGTTTCACGTCTTACATCAAAATTATATCCAATGAAGTCCTGTGTTTTCATGATCCCCATGACAAGTTGATTATGATGTTCAGCAACTACAAAACTTCTTACCCAAGTTCCCTTTTTATTGAACTTGGTTTTTTCTCCACCTAATTGCCTAGAACACCCTTTGAGCTTGGTGGCTTTGCCGTTCTCATTAAGTTCGATTGAATCGTAATAGAATAATTCGCCTTCGATATTGCCAAAACCATTTGGTGCCCATATTTCAGGTTTATCTGAAGCGACTGGGATAATATCAATTTCTTGCGACCAAGCAGAATTATCTACAGCTAACCTAGTCTCAGTCGTGTCATAGACTAAGTATAGTGTGTAATCACTGTCGATTGCTTTTGGATATACTGGTACAGGTGGAAAAGCCATTATTGCCTCTTAAAATATGTTGCTGTTTAAAATACACCCATAATCCATTGATCGCCGCTCGGTCTACTGCCTAGTGATTGGAAGGTTGTGTCAATTTCACTAAATTTGAGGAATGAATTACTACTGTAATCAAAACTTAGATAAGCTCTTTTATCGCCATCAGATGCCACTAGCAAACTGTTTTCTGGTTGATCGTAACCAATCACAGATGTGTCTTGTATGCTGCGATACAAGGCCGAATTCACTCCGGGTCCTCCTGTTGTCCAAAGATTTCCTATCGGGTCATATTTAGAAACCGAACCTGAATTATTTAAGAAAAACACTCCAGTGCTTAAAGATGCTAATTGTCCATTTAATTTTGTAGGGCCTTGGATGTCCTGAAGTTTTCTAATGTTGATAAATGGATTTCCTAAAATGCCTTCTGTTTTGTAAAAGCTTTTTAACCTGAAAAAAGTACCAACAGCATCATTTCGCAAAATGAAGCCTGTGTTATCTTTCCAAGCAGTTCTATAAATGCTGAAATCGCCATAAACTGAAAGACCATCCTCGAAAATAGACACATTCTGTGTCAATTCTTGAGCACCATTCAAATAATTTGAAGAGATCAAATCTTGACTTGTAACTGACATGTCTACTAAATCAACTGTTTGTTTGCTGATATTTGTAGGTGAAGTTCCAACTGGATAATCGCTCTTTGCACCGAAAATAAAGAATGACTTATTTGGAGAATTTACGTTCACCCAGTTCCAAGGTCTTATGATATCCGGCTTACTTACATAAGTGCCTCTGAATCCATCGAATTCTATGCTTTTAATCTTTTCAGAAGATACAGCGTCTGAACTGCTTCGGCCACTTGCCCAATAAAGTATGCCCGATCCTCCCATTCCTGAAGAGGTTGTTCCCCTAGGTGTGAAGCTTGCATTTCTTCTAAACTCTGATTTGGCTTGTTCTTGCGTTGCAGCAGGCCATGAATCAAGAAATGATTCGTCTCTATTGAAAGTATATGAAGGTGCATTAATTAACTTGAAAGTTTCGCTAATCAATCCAAATTCATAAGCTCTAGCGGTAAAACTTGTTGTTAAAACTGAAGGTGCTACAATTGTCCATAACCAAAGATTGTTTTTTTCAACAATATCAATTGCATTTTCGTAATTTGTAATTCTATAAGCACCAAATTCTGTGTCAACTCTTAATTTAATGTCATACACTCCACCTATGCTGTAGGAGGCTTTGGTTTCATATGAATTAGGATGTGCTAAATCATCGCCTAATGACCATGTATAATCTTTGACTGGATCTACAGGTTCATCATTTTCATTCAGCAATTCACCTGCAAATGTATAGCCCGGTGTGCCAAGTATGTTTTCTTGTAATGGAACTGATAAGTCGATTAGTGTATTTATTGGAGATCTAATACGAGGCACAGTTTCAAAAGGGCCATTTGGGGGAACGCCCGGCGTAACAAGTTGGCTGCTGCTATCTTCATTAAATACAATTACAGCCTGTTCAGGAGCTTTTACTCTTGCATTGATAAAATCTTCAAATAAGCAAATGTCTTTTCCGAAATTGTTTTCGACGGTCAGCTTAACATTATAAATTCCCGGTTCATGATAAATTTTCTTAATAGTTCCGCTGTCGGTATCTCTAACCAATACGTTAACTGAGCCATCAGGAACCATGCTTGTGGCGTTTATTAAAGATATAGATGAAATCACTGAAGTCGTTTGATCGCCAAAATCCCATGTAACTTTTACTTCATCTTCTGTGCCGTCAGTTCCCAATCGAAAGCTCATGTTCTTAAATTCAACTTCAAGCGGAATATTTCCAGTCCTCTTATTCGCAGTAAACCATGCTTTAGGTTGTAGAACAACCCTTCTTAAAAAGTTAATTCTACCTTCAAGTGTTGGCCCGAATGGCTGCAAATCCTCTCTTCCTTTTACTCCACAAAATTCTTGTAAAGCAATTAATGCATTTTTTAGATGATTATGGTGCATGGCCATCACATTGACTGTGACATTAGTAATGTTTTTTGGCTTAATAACATCTTCAAAAGTTGGCAACAATTCTAGGTTAGAAAACGTGCCTGTTGTAGAATCCCAACCGTCATAGAAGAAAGAAATTGCTCTTTTGTCAACTTCAGAGCATTGTTCAGTAAGTGTAATTAAGCCAGTTGTTGGAATTCGACTTGCAATCAAAAAATCGGCAAAAACTTTAATAGAGGTATTGCCGGGGTTGTAATCTTCTATAAGTTTTGCTCGTAAAGAGTCATGAACCAAAAATAAATTGGTATCACTATCTAAACCTTCTGGATAAAGTGAACTTGTTGGAATCATGAAATTTTCTCCTTACAGAACCACCAGAGGTTCGCCTAATTCTACACGCTTAATTCTTCCATTTGCAAATTGAATAAGCTGCGTGACGATGTATTCACCTGCTTTTGCGTAAATGTGAGTTATTTGGTGTTTGTCGGGATCTAACTCAGTATAGGTAGTTCCGTCACCAAATATCCAATTACGTTGAACAATATCCCCATCTGATTGATCAACAAAAACAAATTCTTTAGGTGCAACACTATTTGCAGTAGCATATTCTTGAGAATAAGGATTGTCGATTGAGTCAACATAAAAATAAGGCAGTGCTTCATCGGAGTTTACTTCTATATAGCCTACTTTAGTTGCAACGCCTTGAGCCCCAGTAGAAGTGATTATGTTTAGTTTTACTGTGTAAATTCCTTCATTTAGATAAACATGTGTTGGGCTTTTTTCCAAAGATGTGCCTCCATCTCCGAAATCCCACAAATATCTTACAATGTGTCCAGTAGAAAAATTTTGAAATCGAACGTTTAAGGAAGGTGGGCCTTTTATTGGAAAGGCACGAAAAAGTGGCTTTGGAGCAAGAAATCTCACTTCTTGCGTTTTCAAAATGCCGTTTAGTGAAGCTGCTTCAGGAAAATCTTTTATCCCGCAATTTGCTTGCATGTTCAATAATGCGTCTTTTATAGCATTGTGATGCTCTGCAACTACAGAATTTGTAACAAAATTTTCATTCATGCTCCATTTGCTTTGTTTTGATCCCGCAAATCCACGAACTAAATTTTCAAGAGTATTAGGAGTTTTAGAGCCATAATAAATCATTTCGTATTCACTAGGCACTCCATTTTCTGGACCCACACGTACTATTCCTGAAGGTGGAAACATACTTGTGTCTTCTAAAATAATTCTGTTAGCTGTAAAAGTCAAACTTTGTTTCAAAGGCATTTTAGTGTTGTTTGATGCTTGATATAAACTATCGAAATCATCTAATGCTTGCGGAAATACCGAAAGCATGCCCGTAGAATAACCATTACTTAAAGTTGATATTCGATCAGCCATTATTCTTGCCTGCAATAATTTTTGGTTTCACTTCGACTTGCGGATTGCTAATTGCAGATCCTGCAATCATTTTTCTTTGAATATTCTCGATAAGAGTTTCAACATTTTTTCTTACAGGAGAATCTTGATTTAAGCAAAGCACGGTTTTTACAAATTCAGAATCAAGTGTTTTGTTCAAAATCACTCTCAAATTAAATTCTTCTAGCAGTTTTTCGTTCCACATCTCTTTTTGTGCTTCTTCGTCATCTAAAGGCTTCATTTTCCCGTATTTTGCTACAATTTGTTCATAGCCATTAACTAGAAAATTAATTTCCTCTATGATGTTTTTTAACTTATTGTTTAATTTCCTTGCCGAAGAAATAAGCATTTCCTTTTCTCTCTGTAGCTTTCTAATATCTATCTCATATTCCTTAATATTTAACCGTTTAATTGGGTCATCTTTTTGAGCTTCTTGCCTAATAGCAAAATCAAGTCTTTGAATTTTGATATCGAACAGTTCTAAGTTGTCCTCAGTATCTTTCAGATCTTTTTCAAATTGCTCAACAGTATCCATCCTTGCTTGCAGTTCACGAACAATTGCCCACAACTGTGCTTGAGAGGTCGGTTCTTTTCCTATGATGAATTTTTCAATTTGAAAAAAAGTATGCCTATCCGGCATGTTTGCCGAATTTAGAATTTCTTGAACTTTTTGTAAAAGTTGTGTTGACATAAGACCTCCAATTAAAGATAATTCAGTATTCTAAATTAGTAGCAGGAGCAACAGAATGAACAAAATTCAACAAGGAAAGCTCGCGGGAGCTTGCTGTTATTTGTCTGGACCGATGGAATTTGCGGCAGATCATGGGATTTTATGGAGACGTGAGTTCATCAAATCAGCACATTCTTTTGGATTAAATATAGATTTCATAGATCCAACTAATAAGCCTCTACCGGATGACATGCGTGCAGGTGAAGACAAAAACTACCAAACAGAATTACAAGAGTCAGGCAAATATAAAGAGCTAAAGGATTACGTATCAAAATATCGTCGATATGATTTAAGATTTGTTGATTTGTCGGATTTTTTAGTAGCAGTAATTGATCCAAAAGTGCACATGTGTGGCACTTATAATGAAATATTTCTAGCAGAACAGCAACACAAGCCTTCTTTTTTTATCTGTGACGGGGGTTTGAAAAAGCTTCCTAGATGGCTCTTTGATGTAATTGATCTTAATGACCCAGCCACACAGACACGATGTAATGTTTTTTCAAGCATTGAAGAAGTGTTAGAAGAACTTAGACTGCTAAATTCAGGTGTGATTGAATTAAGTCCAAAATGGGTTTTAATTCGAAATGGACTTGAGCAGATTAGAAATCAAAATCCTAATTGCTTCCAATGAACTTTGTTGTTCAAATTACCAACAATTTTCAATTCATCACATAGCAACCCTATCTCATATGTGTATGTTCCATTCAATTCATCCATGAGATGCAAGGATGATATGATTGCCTTTGTTAAGTATAAACAATGGTAACCAGAGATTCTAAAATTGTATTTCCCATAAAAATCCATATTTTCTAAATCATGAAATGAACTTGAATTGATAGTTGCATACATCATTTTTCTATTTGTAAACATCATATCTTGAATTGAAAGTTTTGTTAATTCATATGGACCTGCAATACGCTTGAGCCAGTCATGTTTGTCAAAAATGATTAAATTCATGCTTTTTCTCAGATTACACGCATGCCTAAAATACCCTTGAAAATAACGCCGTGATTGACTGCGTTATTTGCCCAAATTAACTTTGCAAACTCAAAATCATTCAAGCCGAAACTAGGCACTGTGTCAGTTGGAAATTTTCCTACTTTTTCAAAGAATCGTTTATTAATTAGGACACCGTTGAATGTACCTTCAGCAAAATTATATTTTTTTTCAACTAAAGGGTAAAGTACATCGACTTCAGATTTGCAAAAAGAGTTCCACTTTTTTTCTATATCATAAGGAATGCGAGACCCGGCAAAAACCATACAAGCCCATTCACTTTTTATAAATTCCATGCCAGTGTTGATTAAGCTTGTGATTGTTTTGCTGCCCTTAAATGAAGGGCAGTAGTTAGAAAACTCTTTCATGTCGTCAGCATTTGCATCGTCGCCTACAACGAAAATAGATTTCTCTTTTAGAGTTTGATTTTTTATTGAACTAAGAGTGTTGATAAGCCCTGCGATATTTCTATCTGGGCCTAAAATCAAAAAGCCTACATCCATCTGTTTAAGCCTTTATTAGAATAACGCTGTGTCAAAGTCTATTCGTATCACATCTTCTGAAGCCAAAGCAGAAGACAATTCAAAAGAACCGTTTTCTGCATCAGCAGTAAATGATAGTAATGTCCAAGCATCATCAACTAATGCACCGGGCACATAGACTTCAATATCAGAGTAAATTCTCATTCCATTTATAAAAACTCTCAGTGAATTTTCAATAAATGGAGTTGCAGTGGAAGTTGTTGTGTAATTAATGTAATCTGGGGTCACTAGGTTGGCATGTATGGGTTCTAATCCATAGTGGTGCTGGTGAGCAGCTTCTGTGGGAAACGCCATATTGAACTTAAGAATATTTGGCGATTCAAAACTAGCAGTCACTGTAGAAGATGGTTGTATTGATAAAATACCTTCTTCGAAATCAAAAAAATTAGCTTCGTCAGTATAAATTTGAAATTTTATATTAGTGGCTTCTTCAGCAATTGTAGAAAGTTTTTCAGACTCTTCCCGAGTCATTCTAACATAAAAATCTGTATCAGTATGACTTTCAATACTGTGTTCTGATTCATCAATTGCATCACTTTTTAAACTACCGTTTGGATTTAATGATTGATTTAAACGGTTTGCAATTGACCCTTGAGTGCCAATAGCATCTCGCATTTGCTCAATTACATTATCTAATGCCAAATTAATTAAGTTTTGCCTTCTTAAAATGGCTTTAAGCGGCAAATTATCCACTTCCCAATGGATGGGATCTAATGGGCCATATAAGACTTCTGGAATTAGTTCAATGCGTGGCATCTCAATACCTCTGTGTAATTACTTTATTTATCTTTTCTATGCTCAAAATTAGATGAAATTGAGACGCCAATTAAAAGTGATTTGCATATCTTCAGTTTTATTTAAATCTGGAAAAGTGATCATGCTATACAAGTCCCCATTCGCCATTTGTAAAGCCATTTCGTTTAAAGTAACGCCTACTGCTTCATCAAATTTTATTACAGATGTAAAAATTACTTGTGCTGGAACAGAATTATCTAAATTTGACAAAGCTGGTTTGGACAATCTTGTTACCCCGAACAAACCTTGCCTTCCAGCATTAACAAATTTTTTGACACCGCTTTGAGTGCCTCCATCCCCAAAAATCATTCGTGTTATGTAGAATTGGTATTTGTCTCCAATTTGATTGGATAGACATTTTGCTAAAGCACGACGACCTTGCAAAAGAATGGTATTACGCATGTCAAAAATTTCTTCTCTGCCATCTTTATATGACAGAATCATTTCAACATCGCCTTTTGTTTGAATATTTTCAATTATCATAAATCACCCTCGAATGTCTCTCCATCTCTTGTCTCAATGATGAATGAAATGCCTTCTTCTTGATTGACGTTCTCTTGCACACCACTGCTTTTGGGTGCTGATAAAGCTACAATTGCAGTATTGTTGTCTATGTCACTGTAAATTTCCCTAATCACTGGAGCATGTCCACTGTGATCAAGTTGATCAAAAACAGTAAACCCTACATTCACTTCCTTCTTAGGTAGATGAATGATTGAGTATTCCACAGATGTTCCGCCAGCCACTAAAGTCATCCAATCTTGTTCTCTGCCTTCTAATATTACATCAGTACCGTTTATTGATGCAATCTTATAGTATTCATCACCAATCACAAACAAATAGTTCTGGTAGAAGTTACTGTCATCTGTCACAAAATCCTCAGAAGGTGGGTTGTTGCCGTTTACCATTCCAAGACCTGATTCATGGTCAGTAGCGGTGACTAAATGTAAGCCCCTGTAGCCAAAATAGCCAACACCACTTTCGACCAATCGTCTTCGTGATTCTACGGAAACACCAATGGCATCTCCATCTTCATAATTAAGTATATAAAAGTTATTTCCTTGAATCTCATTTACTTGAAATTCAGTGCCGTTGTATAAAAGATAATCTCCGACTTTAACAAATTCATTAATGTTTATGATGTAAGGATCATTAAAATTAACTAACGCACGTCTAGTAACATGCAAATTGCCAGTTGTTGAAGCTTGAATTATATTGCTCAAATCATCATAAATGGTATAGTTTACACTAGAAGTAGAACTGATAGGCAAATTAGAATCTCCATCTAGTATCAATTTGCCATCTACAATATCAACAATGTCATAAGCTGTAAGCGAATATGCTGGGATTAAAATTTTCCAAGTACCACCATCATAATCTGGTGTATTTTCAACATCCCAAAGAGTCTTTATGCCTAATTCAGAAAAATTAATACTATCGTCTAATTTGACTAGATCTTTTTGTGTAATTGATGAGTTTGAGCTTCCGTAAAGAATGTTAGACAATGAAAAAGTAAAAGCTGTTTGGTCAAGAGGCTCAACAACATTTGACAGTACTTTAGCTAAATTATTTTGAACATCATAAATTTGATAAGTCCCAATGTTTGCAGAAGGCCCATGTATTTCTAAAATGTGGCTTTCTTGATTTACTCCTAGGCTTTCTAAGTTTTTATCTGGAGACACAAACATAACAAAATCATTGTATGCTAAGCCTATGTTTTCTGATGAGACAGTTGCTTGATCCGTTAAATCTTCACGAGTAATGACCCAATTACTTTGGGCTCCTTCCATATTTCTGTAGAAAAATGGATTGCTATTTCCAGATATAACTGTTTGTACATAATCAAATGTTATTAAAGTATCGACTTGTTCCACTGGCGATTGCACAAACTCATTTACTTCGCCAGTAAAATTTAGAGTGTGAATGCGTGCGTGAAATGGAACATACTCACGTAATATTTCTTGAGCTTCAAACATGCGATCATTAGAAAGCTCTTCAACTCCAATATCGACACTGTAAGATGAACTTAAACAGGCACCACACGGATCTATAAATGATTTATCAATTTTACAAGGATCAAATGCAGGTCGAGTAGAGCCGTTATATTCTTCGGCGTTGTATATGTTTTCTGAATATGCAAATTCGGTTCTTGTCCATCCAAACTGAATTGGGTCAGCAAAAGGATGTCTAACTGGAATTAAAGAATCAAATAAAGGATCATCTTCAGCAATTAATTTGACATTCCAATTTTTTGGAGGATATTCTTGTTCATCTTCATCTCTTAAATCTTGTAACGGTAGTAAACGAATGTAATTCTCCAAAGCTTGCTCAGCAGGTGAAGTAATGTTTTTGAATTGATACATGATTTTAATTCGATCACCTTCATACAGAGAAACACCTCCTGCACTTAGTTGATCTCCAATCCATATCATTCTGATAATTCCGTCTTCAGCAGTATCATCAAATGTGATGTTGTCTATGCTAACAACCGTGTATGAATCTTCATCAAATCTTTTTAAGGACAATTCAAAATTAGCTGGAACGATTGGTTGTATTAATGTTGTTTTTTCTAGTTCAAATCTTGGACTATCAATAACTTTAAAAGTTTGAATAAAGGTGTAGGGTGAGACCAATTGCCAATATTGAGTGAATGCATTCAGGAGCATGCCAGATTGTGCGAATGCATCTTTAAGGCCGGAGTAAGTGCCTTTTTTCTTGAATAATGGTATTGCTTCTTTAATCTGTCTACGCCACAAGGTTGGATCATTTGACTTTAGTTTGATAGCAAAATTATTTGATAAGTAAGTCAATAGAGACTCATGCAAAGCATTAGCATCAAACAAATCAATAATTTGATTTGCCATATCTTCCAAAAGTGTAAATCCTTTAGCCACAGATAAATTGAACTTTTCTGTGACTTCAGGAGTTATATCTGAATCAGCCAAAGTGTATTTGTACATCTCTGGCAGATAGCGTTCTAACAGAGTTTCATATTTGTTTTCTGCTGTATTATGTGATGGAATAACCAAAACAGCCTTACCATCGCCTTCTATTTTAAAATGCAAGTGTGCAGAAAGCTTTTCACCTGCGGCTAAAGGTGTCCAACTCCAACAAATAAAATAATCACCTTCTCGTATGCTTCCTTTAGGATTCCATTCATACGAATATCGACCATATTGATTATTCCCCTCAGAGTCAATTTCAACCAAAGTCAAAGGAGAATTTTCAAGGTCAGTTCCTATCCAAGCAGGATATCCCTCAGAACCAATAACTTTTATTGCAACACGGTCTTTGTATTGAATTACATTTAATACTGATGATGAATCAATTTCATTTTTTATTTCGGTAATCTTCAATAAGTTTTCTGGACTGGGATTTATGCATACTTGTTCTTGCAAATACTCAAGTTTATTTATCAAATTATCTGGTGTAGTTTTGCTTTCATATTCGCCGTAATTTGTTCCAAGAAAATCCCTTTCAACGTAGTAAATGATTACATTGTCTACCTTATATGGATTTGCATCAAAGCAACCATCAAAATTTGGACATTCAATTTCCAACAAAATAGTGTCGGTGATTTTTGGGTTTTCATTCAATCTTTTTAATGCCATTTTTATTCATACACAAAGTTAATAGTTATGATGCTTGGTCTAATTATTTCGTAATAACGAGTTGTTACTACTTCTCCAGAGTTATTTTCACTGTTTGTCTGAAAGTTCACTTCGACACTTAGAATTTCTGCGATGTCTGATAAAGACTTAATTAAATCCACACTTTTAAGTGTTTTACCATAATCCCAGTTATTTAATAAAAAGAAACCTGATATCTTTCGATTAACACGTTCTCTAATTTCTTCTTCAAATTTTCTATAGAACTTATCCATAACAACATCGACTGCACAATCAACATCTACAATTACTCCATCTTTTATGCAAATGTAATCAGTCAACATTTTTCTTTCTTCAAAAGCTTCCTTCAACATGACTTTAAGTCCATTATCTGGCGGAATAAGACCATCGTCTGAAAATCTTGCTAAAATATATAAATCAATCACATTAGCAGCACAGCCATAATTTCTTAATATTGCTTTTGCTTTTCCGACTTGTCCATTGTATTCAGTAGCAAATTGACTAGCAAATATTTCTATATCATCCCCTGATACAACACGATTTTGCGTTCTTAAATATTGTGGTAACTTGCGTTTAATGTCGTCAATTGTATCTCCTGAATATCCATATTCACCTTTTGTATAGTTTCTAAAAGTAACTGGAATACGAATATTGAAGCCTTGAACAATATAGTTTCTCTGAAACTCAACACTACCAGTTACGATATTGCCTGCAACACCGCCGCCCACCCTATAATCAATTGCAATGTCTGAATTAGAAGTAGGAATCATGCCAGCACGATTATTTCCAAATAAGACATATGCATTGTAGTTTGCATCATATTCAATTCTGTATTCTTTTCTTGGCTGTGAATCAGTAAAATAATCGACTTGAGTCCATTGACTTCCATCTACTGTGACACGTACTGAATTCCATATGACTGGGCCTTGAGACAAAGGTAAAAATTGGTTAGGCAAACCAGTTCCTTGAATTCTTTCAACAAAAGATCTTCCCTCAATTCCAACAACGGCAGTAGTCAAAAATGACCCAGCACTGATTACGATATTTTCATCAAGAATGGGTTGATTATACTGATCTGAAGGCCATAACTCGATAAAACGAGGCCCAAATTCAGTACTGATTGGAATGTTTACAGGCGTGTTTATGATCAAATCTGTATCTAAGGAATTGCTAATTGTAGCTGACCATAATGATTTTGCTCCAATAGGTGGCTGAGGCTTAAATCCAACTAGCATAGCCAATCGAAAGGCATTATCAATTTCGCTGACTGTATCAATGAAGATTTCATTGGCGATTTGGTCCATTTTAAAACTAAGAGTGTCTGCTATAAATGCCCAATTTTCAATAAGCATTATTGCCAAATCAGATTCTACAAAATCATTGAATGAATCGCCAAATCTTTCTTTTATGAAATCAACAAGCCTAGATTTTAATGACCAAAAATCTTGGTTGGTGTAATTCAAATTAATCAAATTGGGCGTTTTTACCAAGCCTGATTGATCATAAGGCGTTACGTCAAAAGGACAATTTTCTGTAGCCATTTATTCCTCACAAAGGTCTTTCCAATATCAATTCTTCAACTTGTTGAATGTTTTCAGGATCAACAAATTTGATCTTGATGTACAAAATACTTTCCGATTCATCCAAGCTATCATTTTTATTCAAGGAAGATCGTGGCACCGAATTTGCAACTTCAATATTAGTCACTACTATTCTTGGTTCCCAAGTTAAAATAGCGTCTGCAATCACTTGTCTGGCTTTATCGACCAAAAAACTATCATTTTGCTCAAAAATTAACTCACGAAGCGGAGTTCCAAAAGTTGGCAACATAACTCTTTCGCCCGGATTAGTTAATAACAATTGAAGTAGATCAGCTTTAATTTGATCTACTCCGGTTTTTTGAGCCAAGATGCCTCTTGGTGTTTTTTCTAAAGGATATTGAAGTCCTAAAAATCTTGAAGTTGACATTGTGCCTTCACTTAATTGAATGATATGTATCTATGTGTTTAATTATCCTTCTGCATAAGGACTTATATCTAAACGAAATTCGTCTTCATCTTCTTTGCATGGTGGGTTTTGAGCAGCAGCCATTTGAGCTTCATATTCATCACAATTTCCACCACAAGGAACTTGACATGGGTGATAAGCTGAAGCAAAAACTCTTTCGCTCATAGCCTTCTCTGTCCAGTGAGTTATCCCTGTTAGTGGGCAAATGACAGGACATCGAGCTACAATAACACTATAAACGCATGGCCCTTTACACTTTTTACCCGGTGGGGGAGGGCAATCTCTTCCTGCAAGTAATAGAATTTGCTTTTCTGCAAAGAAAATATGTAACTGACCAGAATATCTGAAATCAACATCTTCAACTGCTCTAATGTGACGTTTTGAAACATAAGTAAATTTGTCTGATGGGTTACATTCTTTATCACCAACCAAAACAATGTCTTTGTCGTATGTTTGTCTAATTGCATGCCCACCAGCACGCAGAAAAACGATGCCGGGAGAGCCAACTGGGGCACCTTGAAATCTTAAAAAGTGTGGGCCTCGATATCCACATCCTTTCTTTGAGTTACATTTGCTATCAGTGTCAGGATTTGCACATTGTGGATGCGTGATTTGTATCCACTGCGATTGCGTAGTCTTCTGACTAAAGTCATCACTGAATTTCATTTCAAGACCATATCCAGAACGAATCTGTATATAAGCCTTAGTTGCATTTGCCTCTGGTATTCCGCCTTCTTTTCTACATGGTGAACACTGCAAATTCATATGATCAATCATCTTAATGACGTGATTAGATGTGCTTTGCATGTGTATGCCACGTTTTTCTCCAGCATAATTCGGAGGACAAGCTGTACAGCCAGAATCGCCTACGGTATGATCATTTAATTCGATGCTGCTACCATTAGCGGTCTCTAACCTTATGTAATTTTGTTCGCCTCTTAAATTACTTGCTTCTTCAACATCAGACATCATTATTGAATGTCCTGTTGCTGACTTCCAATAAGTTCTTCCTAAGAATTTATCATTACATCCAAAATCAAAATTTTCGGTGCTTCTTTCCCAAATTGGCTTTCCTCTAGGTTCTTCCACAGAGTCATCCATAACCCAAGAATGGCCAGCTATAGATAAAAATTGAATTCCTGATTGTGGTAAGTCGCAAGAATTATTTTGAGGTGTTCCCGGCCCCTTATAAGGACGACATTCATTTTTATGTTTAAAAAATTTGTTATTGCCCTGATTAGAGTTACAAAACTTAGTTTTGGGATCACAAGGTGTTGAACTATGACCACCTAAAATACTTGAACATTGCTTAGGAAGCTTTCCGTCGCACTTAGGCTCACAATTAGATGGCCCTTCAATTGGCGTGCCATGAAAATCACTGAAATAAGGCAGACTTGAATCGTGATTTGAACAAATATCAATATCTTGAGAAGTAGCTTTTGAAGAACATTTAGGATGAGACCATTGCCCACCATAATGGAGATGATCATCTTTAAAAATCATCCAGTTACCACAACCTGATAAAATCTCAACTCTTTTCCAACGACGATTGCATTTCGCATTACCGTCAACCATCTTAAGCATATGCTTTTCTGGCGTTTTAAAACCATAAATGTTGGGATATGTAGTTCTTTTTTGTTCATTGGGATCAGAGGTAAATTCTGTGACTGATTCCAAATTATAACTGTTATACGATTCAGTATTCCAAGGTGGATATACTTGGGATTCGTCATCAGGGCCTACAAGATAGCCTCCTCTATGACCTCTAGAGACAGCATCATATTCTCGGCTCGGAAATATCGAATCTAATTGTTGACCGCTCGGACCACGATCTTTATGCCAAGATGTGCCTAAATAAAATGCCCGATCCGTATTGCCCATCTCGTACATGATCATCAGGGTGCTTCCTGCTGGTGGCACCCAATTTAAACCAGAATCATCAAATCCACCCATGGCAGAAATTGGACTTGCAAAAGGCAAACTAAAAACTTTAGAGTCAGGCTTGTGTAGCATTGGATGAAAATATCTAACACGATTCATCTTCCAAGGGTCAATTGTTTCTACACATAAAGCTCTAGTGAGTCCTTGTAAAACCACACCTTGTCTTTTGCTTGCAAATCTTCTTTTTTTAGAAGCTTTAGCATCATAACCTATACTGTTTACGACTTGTTCTAACGTGTGTAATCGATCATAGATATTATCTAAAATTTTACCTTGATTGACATTTGATTGTTGTGTTGGTTTATACGGACTATCTGACATAATTTCCTACCTTTTAAATACATTTGGGTGGCTTCCAACCTTTGTTCCAGCCTCCAAGACTCCTGTCTTTAGCGTAATCTGCTCCCGGTGCAGGAAGTTTAACATTAATAGTAGTCGTAAATTTTCCAGCGTCTATTTGATGCGTAACCGCCATAATTATCCAACCTTTATTGCTTAAGACGTGATTGCATGATTGACTTGCTAAGTACCAATCTCCATTCGGTCCTCCGCCTTCTTTTGCAATATGAAAAGGATTTATCAAAACTATGGAAATAAATTTACGCATAGAATTTCTTGGTGGGCAAAAATTAGGATTTCCCACTATCACTAAATCTGCTGATATTGAATGAAATGCAATAGGCGATATTATTGCCTCTGAAGCTTTTCTTTCAGCATCATCTTTTTGACTATCATCCCCTTGTTCGTGTTGGTTATCACTTGTTGATGTGCTTGTTGCTTGGCCAGCACCTTTATTATCTTCTGATTTTGGCAAACATTTTGCACCCGGATTTTTTGAACCTTCTAATTGTGTTGGATTAGCATTGCGATCTCCCATGAGACCAGCAGCACCACCTGTCATCATAGCAAAGTTCCAATTTATTTTTGGATTAAATTCTACAACAGGGCTCATGGGGCCACCATTCACAATATATGTTCCTAAGCTATTGCTATCAAAAAACTCATCGTTCTTATCAAAGCAATCCGACTCATCTAATACTTCTTGAAATAAAAAAGCACCACCCAATACTGTTGGATCATACTTAATATTCCAAGGCTTTTCATTTACACTTGGATTATCAATTGCCCATTTTTTAACAGCTTCAATTTTGTTTTTGCCGTGTGATTGCCAAGAGCCTTTTTTACCGAATTTTTGCTCATCTTCAGTTCCGCCTTTTATCTTAAACAAGTTAATTTCAGGTCTTCTCGGATCAGAAGAAGAAAAAGGATACTGAACGTTGTTGATTTCAAATATAACTCTATTTACATTTGGACCGGGAGAGGTAGAACTAGTCATAAATTCTGTTACGGCATCTAAGAAATAAACGCCTTCAACACCTTGACCACCTTTATTCCATTCAGCACTGCCTTCTGGCATAATGGTGCCAAGATCTTTGCCAGTAATTTCAAAAATGAATTTACCTTCAGAATAGTTTGTTTCAATTGATCTGCACACCACATAATAGCAAGGGGATCTAGAGGATGGAATTGGTTCTTTGCATCCACTTTTCACCCAACCAAATTGCACTCTCATAACTACTTGTGCTGAATTTATTATGGTGCAATTCCAATCGGTTAAAAGATGTCTCATAAACTCTTCAAAATTTCCACCGTGAGTATCATGTATGACCACTCTTACATCCATTCCATCAGCATGCCCACAGCTAAAACTTTTTATAACCGCACAGTTCGAGGGATCAGTGGATTCTGACGATAAATTACTCACTGTAATTGCAGAAGATGCCCCTTGATTTGATGGTCTTAAAGCTGTGTCAACGAAATCTATTGCCACCCAAGGAGCAAGGAGGTGTCCAGCTTGCGGATGTTGAAATTCATTAGATTGATAGCCCAACACGCAACCCTGTGGGGGGCCAAATATCTCTAAGCCACTGTAACTAAGACAATCAATAACACTCATCAAATTTCCTTAAATAATTTTATTCGGCAAAAAAATAGTCTTTCCTGCTTTAAATTCCCAGATATCCTTAATATTGTTTGCTTCTAAAATTCTCCACCAATTATCAACAAATCCATAAACATCATATGAAACAAGATCTGGCCTATATTCAACTCCTTTTGATATGACCATAATTTTTTCATTTCCAACTCTTGTGTATGGTTGCCTGTTGTAAATGTCTAATGAAATCAATCTATTTTCGGTGTAATAAATTACATTTTGATTAATGTATCTGCTACTAGGTCCAAAAATTGATCTAGTTTCAATATTTGTGCTTTCAATTAATTGAGCCATAATTATCTTCCTGAGTTAATGATTCTATCTTGAAAAGGTAAATCGACTGTTGTGTAAACTACAATCCAGTTTGTATCAACATCGAATCGGTATGGGCAATAAGTTTTTTCATCCCACGCAACTTCGGTAGGAAATTTTACACTGTAACTTTGCAAGATCACACAAAGCTCTTGATCCCCTAGTAACTTGCCACATTTAATACGACAAATAGGAGGAGGTCTATAAGGAAGAACTTCTCCACCTGTGTTCCCTGAGCGTGGATATACTGCACTTTGAATAGCTCTTAAATATTGCAAATTATACAAACCATCATTTGGCTCTACAATAAAAAAATGAAGTTGCATACTTATTGTTCTTTCGGCTGAATGTGAATAAGTATGTAAGGGCGATGAACGCCCAATAATGCCTTCTCCATTATAAACTGCTTGTTTAGAATCGCTAATATCAGGCAAATTATTCAAAACAATTTCTATTTCAGAATTTGTTGGAACAACTTGTTGTATTGGATTGCCTAAAGAATCATACGCATTTCTAATCATAAAACCAGCATTAGGTATGACGATTTTACAATCAGGAATTTTTTGTAATTTTCCTTCTACTGTAGCTTTCATATTAGTTGCCTCCACGTCCGTCTGTGGTTATAGATCCCGGTGAGGAATCACTGAAAGTTAAATCCCAAGTTCCACGATTTAAGTCTTTAGCTATATTTTTGATACCCGGTCTAGTTGGAGGTGATAGCATGTCGGTGTTTGCTCGGATAATTTCAGATCCAACAATTCCTCCGACAGACAGCCTATCTCTAATTTGCTCCATAACTAAAATCATTTGATCCAATTTTCTTGCTTGCTCAACAACCAAGTAATCTGCAATGGTGTCCATGCTAGGCAGAACTGAAGTAGTGCCATTTGCAGAATCGCCGTATTTTGCTTGAGCAACCGATGATTCTGCTGCTACTCTGCTTAATCCTAAACTTCCAACTTCTCCCTTCATATCATCAGAATAATCAATAGAGTTAGTTGAAACTAAAGTTTTATTAGCAGCATCAGATGCTGAACTATCATAGTTAAGAGCACGACTTACTTCAGCAATAATATTCTTTTCTCTCTTTTCAGAGTCTTGCTTTGTAATAATTGAGGATTTGATTATATTATTTAATTCGCCTTGATTCATGCCCAACATCTTAAAAATACTGTTTTGTTGGACATAATCGTCATTGGCTTCGCTTGCTTTGTCAGGATCAAACAGACCCATAGACACACCAAGTGCGTTGACAGGATTTGTTTTTAACTTGTCAACAATAGCTGTTTTGGCAAATTCATTAATACTTTTAATTTCAGCTAATGATTTAAGATCTTGTGCTTCTTTAGCATTTTGAGCATCGAACAATCCTAAACTTACTGGACTCAAAACAGATTTTGAAACTGATTTCAATTTTTCAAAAGATTTTGAAAGCATTTCCATTAATGAAACTTTAGACTGATCTTTTTCAAAAGACATTCTAGAATTTTCTATTAAAGATTTTTTATAAGATTCTGAATACTGATCATGAGCTTCAGAAGTCTTCTCTTTGTCAAAAAGACCGAAATTAGCCACAGATGCAAAAGTTTCTTTGATGCGATCTGTATTTGATGTAAATGCTGATTCTAAAAGCCTTGATAATCCTTCTCCTGACATGATGTTTTTCAAAATGTCTTTAACGGATGTTTGTTTATCTTCTGCTTTGAGTGTTTGCATTTTCATTGAACGATTGAGTTCAGAAGTCATAGCTTCCGATGCTTGATCGCCTTCAAATGCTCCTTCTGCACTCATTCCGACTTCGCAACACTTTTTAGATTTGATGACTTCAATTAATTCTTTGAGAGATACAATTAAAGATTGAATATCGTCTTTTTCTGATGTTGTGCCTGTTTGTAATTTTAGATTCATCATTTGGCCTAATTTGCCGCCTGTCATCTTGTCTATGAAAGATATGGGATTCAATGCCGACTTAATTCCATTAAAAGTTTTGCCAAAAGTTGATTTGACATCTGTGCCTGCACCAAATACACCTGATCCCATAGCTGTTATTTTCTCCCATACTTTGGAAGGTATGATCATTTCGCCTTGGTGCAATTGAGCAACGCCTGCTTTGATTATGGATCTTGTGCCTTCTTGAAATTTTGGTAGTTCAGTAGGCGAAGTAGTTGCTGATGCAGCAGACACAGAAGCTTCAGGAGATGTTGGAGATAGATTTGTTGTAGATTGCCTTTCACCTTCACTAGGCCACCATTTCATTGTTGAACCTAAATTAAATATCATTTTACCAAGTTGTGCCCCACCAATATAATCGGAAATCATTTCGCCTAATTTGCCTCCCAACCAATCGCCTCCCATAAATGCAGCAGGTGCAAGAACCCAAGATGGAATGCCTAGAGTTTGAGGAGCACTAATCATCATTGCGGCTAATGTTCCACCTAAAAAGCCCAATCCATTTTTTATTACAGCCGATCCAATTTCTTTATACAAATCTTCCATAGGCACGCCTTTTTCATTTGCGGCTTTATAAATGTCCATGCCAGTAAGACCAGCTTCAATTACCAATCCTACAGGTCCAGCGTATTGTCCTATTTTACCAACAATACCTTTTAATCCGTTGCCAACCGATGAGCCGGATGATGCAAGCCATTCAGGTACAATTTTGCCTACACTGTTTTTTAGCCAATCCATAGTTGCTTTGATTCCAGTTTTTTCTGCACCGTATGCCACAACAGAATTAACGCCAGAGTTTACAGAGGCATTTACTTTAGATAATGCTTCTGTGCCTGATGACCAAAGCTGTCCAACTCGACTTTTTGCTCCTGAAATAGCTCCGCCAGCAGAAGACATCATGCTTTTAAGGCCACCCATAAATCCTCCGCCTGTTTTTGGAACAGATGTGGTGCCACTAGTTGGACTAGGAACGGCAGGTGTTGCACCAGATGCAGCAGAAGCCACCCCTCCGCCTGATGGCATATTTGCCACGGCAGTGACAGGAGAGCCTGTGGCCGCAGTTGCAACAGTTGTGGCACCCTTGGCTGAAGCAGCAGAAACGCTCTCTATGCTTCCTGTGGCAGCTTTGGCGATATCATCAGCCCCTTGTGCTGCAATCTTCGCTGCTTCATCTATAGAGTTTGTAGCAGCACTCAAGACATTTTTGCTTGTGTTTCCAGCTAAATCTGAAGCTAGATAAAAACCAAGTCTTGTATTGACAAGTGCATCTTCCATTCTGTCAAGATTGTTTAAATCCTTTTCAGATAAATAAGAACCTTGAGGCATGTTTTGTGCTGGCAAACCTGCTGCTGCGAGTTCTCCAGCAGCAGCAACTCCGCCACCACAACAATTTCTCGTGTTGATTTCAATTTGTTTTAAAACATCAAGAACAGAGCTTCCATTTAAATCATCATCTGATTTTGAAAACCATGATCCTAATAAATAGCCACCTACAGCACTACCAGCCGTAAGTAAAGCATTTCCACGACCAGATCTCCCTCTTGCTCTTCTGTTTTTCCCATCTTTGAGAACTGTTTTATCTTTTGATTCTGGAGCAGATGCATTACCTTTGCCGCCGCCGCCGCCAAAAAAGCCTCCGCCTCCCCCTCCGCCACGAATTTTATTTAAAATGAAGCTGCCAGCAAGTAAAGACAATGCGTTTGTAATAACACCTGCCAACATAGTAAAGCCACCTCCTATAGTATATGCAATAAAATGCATTCCTAGAGGTAAGTATTTCGAAATATTCATGGTATCGCCCATCATGACAGCATGTATTTCCCTAATCCATTCTCTGATTTCCGCTATTGGATCTTGCGAGGCTTTTTCTTTTATTCCTATGGTTTGCATGACTTCATTCAAAGCATTCATTGCAACTTCGTCCCCAGTTGCTAGAGCTTTTTGGAAGCCTTGCATGTCTTGTATTGTGCCATTTGTAGCGTCCTTCATTCTTGTTACAATTTCTTTTTCAAAATTTATTCCAACTGACTTAGATCTTTCAGAAAGATTTTTTATTAAAGATTGACCGGCTTGAGGAATACCTTTTTGAAATTGATCTATTAGCTTGACGCCATCAATTTGTGTATCGCCGAAAACTTGACCTAGACTTTCCTCTAAAGCTGCTTTAGTCTTTTCGTCTAGTTTACCAAAGTCGCCACCTACTTCATTCAGTGCTTTGCTGTATTGTGTCAGTTTGCCAAAAGCATCAGCATACATTCCTGTTTCTAATTCTTGTTTTTGTTTTAATGCTTGTTTGTATTTGTCAGATCCTGTGCCAAACTTTTCTGCTTCTTTTAGCTTATCAGTAGCTTCTTTAAATTTATCACCTAAAGACATGGTTTGCTCACGCGTACTTAAAATGGCTTTTTGTACTTCTCCAATTTCCATGCCCATATTTTTAAAGTGATTCTGAATTTGCATGGCTCGCATTTTTTCTTCAGTCGTACCAGATCGAAGCCTTTGAAGCTCTTCTGTCATCTTAGTGGCATCGGTGATTTTTGAACCAAATGTATCAAAAACACCTATTGAGTATTGTTCTAAACCTTCCGAAAGACCTTTCATAGCTGTCTTGTCTTCAAGTATAGTGCCCATACGCAAATTAATACGTACACTTTCTTGCAAATCTACATCTTTAATTGACCCAACAACGTTATCTAAAAACTTACTCATGTCAGAGTTCAGATATGCATCTGAATCTGTCAAAATAGACATAAACTCGCTTGCATTTTCAAAACCAAATTTTTGGGCAGATGTCATGAATTGTGTTACTTTTTTGATATTGTCAATACTCGCAACACCTTGTCTTTCCAGATTTTTGATCACTGCATTAGAGGATTGCATGGCCTTCTCTAATTGATTGCCAGTAACACCACTAGTTCTGGATATGCTTTGCATATGCCGTCCCATTTCCGCTAGTTCAACGCTCGACAGCCCTAAATGATAATGCCAGTCCATAAACATTTCATTTAATGCATCGCCATTAATATTCAACATGGTTGCTGTATTCAAGGCACTGGTCTGAATACTTTTCATTCTGCCAACTCTTCGTTTCATCAACGTTTCTTCTTTCATCAATCTGCCCATATCTTTAGTGGCCAATTTATCTTGGGCTGTTTCGATGTCGAATCCACGTTCTAAGTTGCTTAAATACACTTGAGCATATCTTTCGTATGAAACACCAGAAGCGATAGTAGCTTTGGTGATGTCAAAAAATGCATTTTCAATTTCTCGATTTTCTTTGCTGAATCCTTCCTGCATGTGAATGATAGACCTTATGCCTTCTCGGAAATTATTTAAATCTTTGAAGCTTGGAAGCATTTTTTCCATGTTTATATCAAGCTCATTTGTGATTTTTACAAAACCATCTTTGAGTTTATTGATTGCCAAACTAGCAAAAACTCCAGCCAAACCTCTTTTGCCAGAATCAACTAATCCTCCAAGATTTAATTCATCGGTTTGTTGACTAGCTGTGCCTGTAACGTCTTTGCTGCCTGCTGTTGGTTGTTTGTTTGCTTGACGCAGTGCCTCTTCTATTTTATGCGTTGTTTTATGGGAGCTTGGAGTAATTCTATCAGCTACTTCTGACATTGTTTTACTAGTAGCACCGCAGCAATTTGACATAGCAATTGCTTCTGCGATATCTTTCTGTGCTTTGTTTGTTAAATGAGAAAGACCCACCCACAGAGTGTTTTGCGATTGAGAGGCTTCCCATAACTTAGAAGTAGCTTCAGCCATGATAGCCATGTAAGCTATTTGTTGTTTCGTAGATCCGTCTTGTTTCTTAGAAGATTTAGACTTACTTCCTTTGATATAATCAAAAATTGACTCAACCCATTTTTTTGAACCATCCATGTCATTATTGGATTGAGGATCAAGTTTAGCAGTCAATTCTTTAATTGCATCATAAATCTTTTCATTAGATTCATTAGACTGTTTTGTGTTGTTGGTAGAAACAGGGTTAGTAGCAGGTGCTTTGAGGCGTGCCATCATGTCAGAAATAGGAAATTCTGCAACAACTCTGTCTAATAAATCTCTTGCCACTTGTTACTCCCGTTACTTTCTATTCTTATCCAACAGGTGGTAGTCCTGTATTTGGACTTGTAGGCGTTCTAATTGGCTCTGGAGTTGCTAAATTTCTTTGCAAACCTCCTGTCAATGCTTCTTGCACGCCTGCTGCTTTTGCAGCAAACTGAGCTTGTTGAGCCATATTTAAAGTCTTTCTATATTCTTCATATGCGGTAAGTTCATTAGCTTTAGCTTGCAATCTAGCTTGTATTTGTTGTTCAATAGTTGTTCTTATTTTTTCAAGCTCACCAGCATCGAATGATCGTACACTTGCCAGCACAGTCTTTAGCCAATCGCTATCTAATCGTTTTGGTCTTTGTACTCCACGTAAACTATACATCCGAAAAGCCGTAGCCATATAAGCATCAGGCTTTATGTTTGCATAACTAAAACTAGAGTTACCACTATATGTTTGAAGTATTTTTTTAACGTAATTGAATGTTAGGTAATGTAAGTTGAGACCTCTGATATAGTTTGGTGAAAAAATATCAGTGATGATTAACATAGGTCTTGGGTCGTGAATTATATTAGGAATCATCGCAAAACTTTTTGGGTATTCAAATGATATCAAAGAGCCTCTTTTTAAAGTGCCCCATGAAGTTCCATACTGGTTTGCCGCCACATTTCTGAGCGGATCAAAATCTGTAAATAATCCAGCCATATTAAGTCTTGTTGTATACTAGGGAAGAATAATCTGTTCCTGTCGTTCTAATAAGAACATTGCCTCCAGACATATCTTCTAAGTCCATTTCGTTTTCGCTTTGTTCGGCATCCGTGCTTCTATCGAAAAATTTTTTGATTTCTTTTCCAATAGATTCAATAATTTTTTTGCCTGCTTTTGTTTGATTTACTCCATCATCTGAGAGAAAATCACTAAACATCGATTCAATAGGGAGGGAATAAGCTGAACCGTAAGGGTGGGTTTTGGATTCTTTTTGAATTCTGAAAGCGAGTTCTGATCCAATTTTATATATTCGAATACCATCAAAACTACCATTTTTAGATGTTGAATAGCAGAATATGTAAGGTTCTTTGGAATCTTGAGAATCAATAAAATTTTCAACTTTAAGCCCATTCTGTTCTAAAACTTGCTTCATGAGCTTTAATTGCCTAATAGACTCTCTTTTCTTTTTGTCAACAAAATCACCAAACGATCTATGTCTCATATTAACCTCTTAAAAATGCTATAGTTTGACCTAAAGTCATATTTGGATCTAATTCTTTTGATTCAATAAGCTCTTCAAGAGAATTAGCTAAGTTTCTTCTCACTGACATGATTCTTTGATTCATACTTTTTGCACCAAGATCAACATTATCAAACCTTCCTTCGTTTACTGTTTTGCTGTCAGGTCTGCTTGAAATTTTTTTGTCTTGTACTTTTTTTCTAGATTCTTCAAATTTACGACTGTAGTAGGCCCAATCTTGTGGATTTTCTTCTTTGGCATTGTGCTCTAAAAGAATTTCACCTAGATGCTTTTTCAAAGCATCATATTCTTTTTTTAAAGTGTTCTTTTCAATTATTTTATCTAAAAATGACATAATGCTCCTTATCCCATGGAAGCCAAACTTTGAAGTTGCTGACTAAATTGTGGCAAAAATTTCTGCAAAGATTGAAGTTGATTTTGAAATTTTTGAATTGATTGCTGACGTTGCTGTTGGTTTTGCTGTTGGTTTTGCTGTTGGTTTTGCTGTTGGTTTTGCTGTTGGTTTTGCTGTTGGTTTTGCTGTTGGTTTTGCGAAGGATTCACAGATTGATATCCTTGTTGAACGCCTTTTGCAAAATTCCCTACACCTTTTGCTATACCACCTGCAATTCCGCCAGTTATGCCCCCTAGTGTTTGCATAAATTCATTATATTGTTGCTCTTGAAATGTGCCTTCTTCAAGTTGATCTAGGTACGGCTGCAAATCTATATCAGCATCACATAGAGCTTCTGCCAAATTTCTTATTACCACGTAGTTTTGAAAACTTTTCATATACTGCTCCTTAACATTGTCTCAATAGTATTTCAGGTGATGATGGCACGCATCTCATGATTTTCAAAACATCACTTGGATTGCCTTGCCACAAAGTTTCTTTGTATGTAAAGCTTTGTAATGTGCTTGCGGCTTCTTTGATAAGATCTAGTTGAGCTACTAAGTACAAAACACCATCTCGATGTGAAATAAATTCAATTTCTTCTATTTCAGGCTTACCACCTTGATCTAGTTGATCAGACTCTTTCACATAATAAATATTCATATTCGGAATGCTTATGACAGATCCTTCCTGATCTATGAAAGCTTCTTTAGTATCATTTTCACTAGTTCTCACAACAAGCTTTCCATCTAAAAATGCAGATTTTAGACTGTTGCCTAAATCCCATCCTAAGTGATAAACAGTACCATCTTGCCCTACAACATTGATTATAAATGCACGCTCTCTGTAAGCTTCAGCAATTGCCTCGATTACAACACGGCGACGTAATACATCTTTCTCTTCAGGACTTCCACCTTCAAGACGATCCAATTCTGGTTGTTTCAAATATCTCTCAGGATCATCTTCTCGTAAGTACCATCGACCTATGTTGATGTCGCCCCATCTTGCATTGAACCTTGTACTTGTACGTATGGAATAATCTTGCTCTTCAAATACCAAGTCTTCATTTTGACCACCAGATCCAACTTGTACTGAACCGGTCAATGCGGCCAAGAACTTACGATGTTGATCACCTTTGGCACCACCAAGGCCAAGAAGTTTAATATATACTTCATTTAACAAAGGGCTTTGCTCCAAAACCGTTGTTATGTGACGTACAAGAGTTGACGCTGGATTAGTGCGATCAAAATCACGCTTAATCAATTTGCGTATTTCATTTGAAACTTGTAGAACATTGGCATTTTGACGTAAAAAACAAATGTCTAAATTATCTTCAACAAACTTTCTTTGAGCAGGTTCTAATTCTCTTTCTCTGACATTAAGAATTCTTTGCGTTAATGTATTGGGATCTCCTTTGATAGATTCCTTTACAAATTTTATCTTCCATACTTCAAAATCAGATTGCTCTTCCTCTTCTTCAGGCATGTCAGGAAATTGAGGATCAGAAGTGATATCATCTTCCGTGGGCTGATCTTGAACCGCCATATCAGTAGGTGCTTGACCCATAGGATCACCCGGAGTGCCCGGTTGAGACATAGGCATTCCGCCTGCTGTTGGATCAGCAGCGGCATTAAAATCTGGACCTTGTTCGGCTAGCCATAATAATTGATTGAACTTATGACTCATTTGGTTTCCCCTTCTTGTTTGCAATCTTACTAATGGATTTCAAAAGATCTCTTTTGCTACCCTCAATGACTACTTTGTTGTTTTGTTGTGCTGCAAGGTATCTTGGAAATGTGTCTTTTTCTTTCAACTTGACTCTTGTCATTAAATCGGCAATTTTAGTCATTTTATCAGCTTGATCTGCTTTAATCTTTAGCAAATTCACAATAGCTTCCTTACTTGCCGAACTAGCATCACCATCATTAATGACCATTTCTAAAAAGTTGGATAGTATTTCATCAGCCTTGCCTCGATCTTCCCTTGCGTTATTTAATATTTCTCCATAAAGATCTACTAAAGTTTCATCTTTAATGAAGCATTCTTTTTCTTCTACTTGAGGCATCATATCTTTGCCCACATTCATAGTGGGCAAAATCATTTCTACATCTAACTCTGTAAACTCATCCTCTTCATTGACTAAAAAAGGAGTTGGATTTTTCTGAGTATTAGATTCTTCTACGATTGTTTCAATTTCTTTGCTGCTCATAGGGGTATATAGGGTGGAAAGTGACATATATTAAGGAGAAGACATGGCTGATGAGATTTCTGGTCAAATCTTGACACAAGCTTCAGAAAATATTCAAAAACTATATGATTTGAGCAACCGCTTCGATGAACGAATAAAATCTGCCAATACTAAACAAGAGCAATTGAATGACAGGATTGAATCAACAAATCAAAAACATCACGATTTATCTAATAAAATTGCAGTCTTAGAATCACAAATTACGGTCACAAAAGAGATTCGTGACTATCTTGAGGGCTTTAACTCAAACATAGCTAATTTAGATAAACGTATTACCCAAATTGAAAAACAACAAGGTGCTCACGACGAAAGATGGAAAAACTTAGCAGGTTTTTTAATTAATTTAGCATGGGTAATTATAGCTGCTTACCTTTTAACCAAATTGAATTTGCAATCCCCAGCAGTTCCTTAATAATGGAGAAAATATGGACTTGAATATCATGAAAGAAGTTTTCGACAAACAAATGAATGAATTCTTATGGTGGGCACTTGGAATTGCTTTTGTTTTAATGTTTAAAAATGCAATAGAAAACTACATCTGGGGACTAACATTTATGTTTGACCATGATTACAATGTAGATGACGAAGTTTTAATTGGCGGAGTAAGAAAAGCAAGGATTGTAAGACAAACTATATACAAAACAGTTTTTTACATCTATGATAACAATACTCGCTTAGTTATTCCCAACAAAGAGCTACACAGTCTTAGATGTGAGAAAATTTTAGTTGGCAATCCTGTATCGCCAAAAAACACCGATAAAACAAACGAATATCAAATTTAATTATTCGGTGACTTTACACTAAATAAATGATGAATAAAACACTCGTGGAGATAGGCATGAAACCAAAATCTTTCAATCAATATAAACTACTAAGAGAGGCCGAAGATAACAAGAGCAATGTTAATGCCGTAGGAACTAAAGTTTCTTTGGGAGATGGAAATCAATATAAGCCATTCGAAATTTCTGACGATACCAAATCTGAACATTATGGAAAAAATAAAAATCTAGCTCCAATTGTAAGAGCATTTAAGTCAGGTGCAAATTGGGGATGGTCTCGTGATGATAATACTGGATCGGACAAACCAGTAAAAATAAGTGGTAAAAAACTTTTCTTAGCTGGCGGTGCAGTTAGAGATCACTTAGCAGGTAAAAAACCAAGAAATATTGAACTTGCAACTAATGCTTCCCCAGATGAAGTTTACCATATTTTGAAACAAAACGGCTTCAGTTACCTTGGAAAACAGGATGAGTCAAGTCTAGCCAAAGAAAGTCCAAATCAAAAACCCGGTAGTAAACAATCATTTTTTGTCTCTAAAACCAACAAAAAAGGTCGCCCTTTTGTGTTTGGAATTCAGGTAAATGAGGACACATACACTCTTGAAGTCTTTATGAAAACTCCAAGAGGTGTAGACCAAGATCCAGAGTCTGGCACACAAATCGAAGATGCATCAGGCAGAGACTTCACAATAAATGGGATGTATATTGCATTAACAAATGACAATGGCCCCAATAAGGACTTGCATGACTTTTTTGGTGGTGCACACCACTTGTCTTCAGGTAGAATCAATGCAATTGGCGATTTACAAACAAAACTTAGTGAAGACCCTAGCAGAATTCTACGCTATGTGCGTATGATGACAGGTTACGGAGATCCGAAGAAAATGTCTCCAGAAGACACAGAAGTAATACGCAATCTTTCATCCAAACTCGGTCAATTAGATCGCAAATTAATCATGGATGAATTCCGAAAAGGAATGAGTAAAGATGATACTGATAGTCGAACCTACCTAAAGTGCTGTAATGATCTTGGTGTATTAGACCAAGTATTTCCCGGCAAAATTCTTGACACTAAATTTCCAACTGCCTTGTCAGAAATCGGCGATAAACATATGCCTTTAGCATTCATGTTGCGATTCAATGACCCATCTTCACTCAGCAACAGTGGTTTAGATGCCAACGACCTACAAAAAGTAGCATTTCTAATAAAGTCTATGGGACTAAGTGATGCTATTGATCCTTCAAATTTATCAGATTTGACAAATAGTTATTTGACCAGTGGCATCCCTAGTCGTAAACTCAGGGATTTTGCCACAAAAATCGGTGGTCTTGACGGTGGACTTATTGATGCATTTTTAGGACATGCTAAAATGCCTAGAGTCAAAATTTTCATTCAAAAAGATGGAAATGATCAAGTGGCTGACGATTTTCAAGATTTAATTGATCCGTTCAGCGGACAAGTAAATCAAGATATGGCTGATGAACGTCGCAAACAACTCGAATTAGATTCTTTCAAGAATCAATTGGCTTTCATGCGACCACAATAAATTTTTTACAAAGAAAGTGCTATGTTCCAAGAAATTCATATTTTCGATTTTGACGGCACTCTGTTCAAATCACCTGTAAACTCTCCCGAAAATATAAAAATGTACGAAGAAACTACAGGAATCCCTTGGATTATTGATAAGGACAAAAGCATCGAACTAACTGAAAAGCTTGGAATCCCAATCAAAACCAGAAGCGGTTGGTTTGGTAGATCAGAGACTTTGAAGCCACCAATCGTTCCGTCTCCTGCACCTCTTGAGTGGTTTAACCCCCATGTTGTAGCCGAATTCATAAAAAGCAAGTCTGACGAAAACATGATGACATGCCTTATGACAGGAAGACATCTTGGATTGAAAAAATATGTCATAAGAATCTGTAAAGAGGGCAATCTGTTCCAAGATGAAAATGAAGTTTCATGTTTTTTTTCTGGAGAAGATGGACCAGATCCTCAAGGTGAAAAACCTAAGGATACTCTAGGTTGGAAGTTGTGGATTGCTAGACAATTGCTCAAAACCAACTCTGGCGTCAAAAGACTCGTGTTTTGGGAGGATCGCACAGAACACGTACAACCATTCTTGGACCTCCAAAAAGAAGGTTTTACAGAAGAAGTTGTTGTTAATCATGTAGCTTGCGAAGATTGGCCAAATTTCTCGAAGCTCGTTGCAATTTGAGAGCCAAAGAAATCTTAGGCGAAGAATTAATAACTTCTTCGTTTAAGATTTCTTCTTTAACATTCTCGTTTATTGGTTCTTCTTCTGCAAAATCCCATGCAGCATCATAGCCTGAATACTTTACTGTTTTTTCAGGTCTTTTACCTATAATTGAACCTTTGGGGGCTCTTGTTGACTGACGAATTAGACTTTCTAAAAACTGATTGTTTGACGACATATCTTTCTTCCAAGTATCAAAAAATACTAATTGGGTTTCATTTCTTCTTTATTTAGCTTCGAGATTCTAAATTAAGAAGAGATAGATATGTTTGTGCAAACTTATCGGAAACTCATTTGCTTTCTTAAAAAAAGCTACCCACAAACCTATCCGGTCAGTGTTCGAAGATTAAAGCTTACAGAAGACTATGATGGTTTTTGCCAATTCAAAGGCACGCATTTCCTAATTAGTATTAATCGTAAGCTTCCAGAACACGAGGCCATAGAGACTCTTTTGCATGAATACGCACACGTAATTGCATGGGATAAGTGTAAATTTGATGATCATTGCAATGACTGGGGAGTAGCTTATAGCCGTATTTATCGAGCTTTTTTGAAAAACTTTTTAAACAATACCGACCCATAACTTCTTGATTCGCCTTGCTATTAGATCAAAAACAACTTATATTTGTAAATATCTTGACCAGACATTTAACGGAAAGTTGTATTCATGAGAACGTTTTACAAGATTGATCCAAAATTACACATCGAAAAATTACAAGATCTCATTGATATACCGAAAATTATTAGAGTTAATGAGTTTGATGAAGAAGCATTAGAAGACTTTGAAGAAGATATGGATGATGCTCACGCGACTGGTCAGCCAGTAATACCTATAGTAATAGATTCTTTTGGCGGAAGTGTATACGGTTGTTTGGGATTTTTAGCAGCCATTGAATCTGCTAAAGTTCCCGTTGCGACCATAGTTACTTCAAAAGCCATGTCAGCGGGTGCTATTGTATTTTGCTTTGGCACAGAAGGCTACAGGTATATGCATCCAAACGCCACACTCATGATTCATGACGTTGGAGCATCTACTGGAGGTAAAGTAGAAGAGATTAAAGTGGACGCCAATCATTTGGATGAAATTAATAATTCAATTTACAAGCGTACATCTTTGCACATTGGTCACGACCAAAACTTCATAAGTAATTTGATTTCAAAAAATCGACACGCTGATTTATTTTTGAATGCCAAACAAGCTAAGAAACACAAATTTGCAAACCATCTAAAAGTTCCAAATTTTGAAGTAGAAATTAATTTGTGTATGAAATTCCAGTAATTTGACGTATTTCGAGCTTAAAATTTGCTTTCAAATCATTACAATTAGGTGTGGCGATTGCTTTTTACAATCAACTTCACTCATAGATTCAGAGCAAATCAATGACTCAAAATAGAGGCAATTATAGGCTTACACATCATGCAAGAGAAAGATTTTTGCAAAGAACAAACAAAAAATTTGCTCATATGCAAGATTGTAAAGAAAAAAATTGCAATGAATGCAAAAAGATAAGCAAATGCATCAACGCCGAAATCTATGCAAAACGTAAAGAAATCGATCAAGCAATATATCAAAGAATCAATGACGCTGAAGAAAATAAATCGTATTTGAACAACACACAGTTCATGTCTCGGTACTACGACAAATACGGATACGATCACCGATTTGAGTTTTTAGTTGACCAAGAAATTGTTTTTGTCGTCGTGATCGAATACGGAGAAAAAATTGTAGTTACTTGCGTTTCAGCAAAAACTCACATCGTTGGAAAAAATCATAACGCAAAAGTTCGTTTTAAGAAAAAGAATCAGATTGATCAAATTTATTAATTGCTATTGATTTTCAACTTTACCAGCGGTGCCTCTTTTATAAAATGCAATACTGCTTTGTAAGTCATATCAAATTCTATTTTGATATCATCTTTTGAAGGAATTCTTTGATGTGTTCCCATTTCCATTACTATTGCAAATGAATTGTTGCGGTAGTACCAATCAATTTCTGTGCCAAATATGGGTGCCATAACATTATATTCGCCTATGTCATAACCAACTGTACGAATTGGCGGATTATTCAATCTCCCATTACTTCTATACATGTCACAAGTTCTGATATTTCTATAGCCTGACAGTTCACTCATTTTGCCAACTAGTTTTTTGAATTGATCATGATCAGGACAATTATCCATCTGATCTCCATAAGGAGTCAAATAAACTCGTCCCCATGTGTGTGCAGATATTACGGCTTGCGGCTTAATCGTGTTAAATAAATCTTGTAGTGCAGCTACAGGTCGTGCAGATTTATTTGTTGAATCAGGACCTTTAGGGAAGTTTCTATTTGGGTCCACACCGTCTACATACCTACTCGTAGGATAGCTATCAGGACTTACCACAGGCACAAAATAAACATCTCTATCGTCTAATAAATCTTGTATCTCGGAATTACTGTTATAGTCTTTTAAAAGATTTCCAATGTACCACATAGTAGTGGAAGTTGCTAAAGGTTCGTTTCCATGAATGCAAGCAGTAATTAAAACTCTAGGATGGTCTTCTTGCTGTATAAACCTTCTATTGTGAATACGAATGTAATACAAATCATGACCCTTAGTACTTTTACCGTAGGTGCCAATTTCAGTCATTTCGGGAGCTTCTGCATTCCACTTTTTCAGTTGATCAACAATTTTTGGATAATCTAAGTAACTTGGATTCGCATCTGATATGGAATTTGTAATTGGAGGTAGTTCTGGTTTGTTTACAGAAGGCAGAACTTGATTACTATTTTTTTCAAGTAAAACGATTTTGTTTTTTTGTAATATTACAAAAAAACAAAATTGAAACAACAAAAGGTTTGCCAAAATCAGAGCTATAGTTTGATTTTTCATATTGAAACACTCCATTAAGTACAACTATCTACCCACGAAAAAGCATATAAAGAGGTTCATAATGAAGATTTTTGAGAGAATTACTTTTCCAACATCTGCAATTTACAATATTCAAGCCAAAAATGGTTGCAAAATCGTTGGCGAAGCAAAAATAGATCTTCAACATGCTAATAATATTGTTTATATTGATGTCAGCAAAATGACTATTGCTGAAGCTGAAAAATCAATTGATGATGTAATTAAAAATCTACAAAACAAAAATGATTTCTTACAAGTGAGTGATAAAAAGTGTTAAATTACCCAATGTGAATTTTTTAAAGTCCATTTAACAATTTTTTCTAAAGAATCCCGGAAAGACATGGGTTGATTCCATCCCATGTCTTTCATCTTTTGACCATCTAACATATAACGTCTGTCATATCCGGGCCTTGCAGATTCGCTTGGAATTAATTTGTATTTTAATTCTTTGCCCATAATCTCTGCTACCAATTTTGCCATTTCTAAATTATTAAGCTCTGTATCGCCGCATATATTATATCGATCTGGACGTGCCTCATAACTTTTACCGCATTTCACATAATCTGCATATAAGCAAGGATTTCTGTTCGTTAAGAAAATTAGAGCATCAGCCATGTTTTTAGCATGTAAATAACACCTAGTCCCTATGCTCGTTTCGGAATCTCCATAAATTGGCATTTCTTCCCCAAGAGAAATTTTTTGAATGATTTTAGGCAAAAACTTTTCTGGATCTTGACGCTCACCGATGATATTCATGGTATTTGTTATCACGATAGGCAAGTTGTAAGTTCGCCAATAAGATATCGCCAAAGCCTCTTGGGCAGCTTTAGATGCTGCATAAGGATTAGATGGCACAATTACATCCCATTCTTTGTGAGAACCATTTGGAGACGCTTCTCCATACACTTCATCTGTACTAATTTGGATGAAAGCTTTCAAGCCATTACATTTACGAGCAAATTCCAACATGTTGATCGCTAATTCATAGTTATTTCGAAGACAACTTACAGGATCTTGTGTGCTACGTTCTACAGCACTTTCTGAAGCCATATTAATAATCACATCAATTGGCTTTTCTGTAACTTGACCATCTTCTGCTTTGCGATCAAACAACAAATTTTCTAATTGCGAATCGATTGGCACAGACAAATCATGTCTGAATGTTTTTACCCTTTGATCAAATGCCACTTCTACAACTCTACGACAAGTTCCCTTGTGTCTAAAGCTGTCTATGCAAATGATCTCCCAATCTGTATTTTCCAAAAAATATTCTAGACAATGATGACCAACAAAACCACCATGACCTGTCAATAAAACTCTTTTGCTCATTTTTTTGCTCCTTTATTACAGGAGTTACATGAAGCAAAATTTAAAAGTAACTTTTAAAAAGTTTTATTCTTCTGTAATTGCAGGCTCAGGCTCTTCATACATAACAAGGTCTTCCTTGCCAAAACAATGGTCCATTAAACCTACTCCACAAACAATGTGACGAAGATCTTCGCCATCAACATCTTTTAATCTATCCATGATGCGATGCCATTCTTCTTGTTGTTGCTCGCTTAATCTATCACTTGGGCAAACCCAATGCCACGATCCATCTTCATTGTCTTGAAAAGAAATTTGAGTTTGTCTTTGTGCGATTGAGCCATCTTCTATAATAACTTCTTCTACGCCCCAAAATTTGCGTTGTCCCATAAAATATATCTCCCTTTTAAAGCTAAAGTATGTATAATCTCTTATTCAAGATTTGTTTTCACACATTGCATAGAGTATTAAGAATGTTCAAAGATAACACCAATGGCAGCATTACTTCTTTCCCGCAACTGCTTTTGTTTGTTGATGGTGGTTGCGAACCTAAAAATCCCGGTGGAGTTGCAACTTCTGGTTGGGTAATTTTTGACTCTAAAAACCTAACCAAGCCCTTGGTAGAGCATGCTGCTGTAGTAAGAGATGGCGGTTCTTTAGCTACCAATAATTATGGCGAATATAAATCATTATGTTTGGCTTTGAAATGGCTTAGCGAAAACAAATGGCGAGGAGAACTAACTGTAAAAGCAGATAGCAAACTACTCGTAGAACAAGTTTCTGGTAGATGGAAGGTTAATGCACCACACCTAAAATCTCTTAGGCAAAAAATTTGGGACTATCTAACAGAAATAAAACTATCGATAGTTGATGCAACAAATCCTTTGCCTGCTGATGATTTCAACCCATGTCATTTAATCTGGGTTCAAAGAAATCTTAATGAGCACGCCAACAATCTTTGTCGTCAAGCCTATCAAGAATACAAAAATGGAAAAACAAATATAACAGAATTACTTGAATCAGTCCAATCTTGGGTCTAGAATAAAGAAAAGGAGTATCAAATGCAGATAAGCAGTGTTCCCGTCAAAACTAATGAACTAATTGGATTAGGCAGAAATACAAGAAAGTATTTTTGCGAAAAATCAGGTAGTACTATTTGTTTCATTTCTGTCATTAATGATAAAATCTGTATGTATGCCAACTCAGTAATTCCTATTGACGTATTAGATGCAATATTGCAAGACCACAAGAAGTATTTCAGGATTACCGCCTAAATCTTCTTGGTTGTTTTTCCACAGCCGTATTGAGTTCTGCCAAACTTGCAAATTGCTCGACATTTGGCATTTTATCCACATGACGATAAATCAATTCTGCATATGGCTTGTCACCCATAAGATTTACTCTTATTGATAATTTACTGACATTTTCACGAACCGACGTGATCTTGATTTTAAATTTGTCATCATCACCTGCTTGGATGTATATGGTTTCTCCATCAACCCTTTCTTCAATAATTGGCAAAGTCAACTCATTAAGAACTTGTTTGACGGCAACATGTAGCTTCTCTTGAGGAGTTGCATAATATTTTTGAGCTTCTCCTTCATACCACATTATGCCAAGCTGGATAATTGGGCCAATAGGTGCTATGTAATTGCATCCTAAAGTTGATAAACATGCATTCAAAACCAACAAAGCAAGTAATTTCTTAAACATTTTTTGCCTCCATTTTTATTTATCCTTTGACCTTTGTAAAAAAACGATGTATAATTATTGCAAATGACATTCACGCAGAAGCAAACAGTATGCAAATCTTGCTTAGGACAAGGTTTGTTTTATTCCTCAACAAGTAAGTTACTCACTAAGTGCCCAACCTGTCGTGGAACCGGTTCCTTAATTCAAAGTAACAATTCACAAGAGACAGCCAAAAAGAACAGGTATGAAGAATATCAAAATTCAAGCAAAAGAAATTGATGACTTTATAGCCTCAAATGGATTAGAAGGTCTGATCCCATCTGGGCTATCTAGATTCAAGTTTGTCGTAAACGTAAGACTTGAGGAGGGTAGTGTTTTTTCATATAACGCAGCTTATTGCGTTACTTGGGGCGATCACCTTTTAGTTTTTCCAGAACACCATGAAATTGCAGTATATAATTTAGTTGATATTTATCACAAAGAAATGCTTGCACATACAGAAATCCCCCGCATTGTTTTTAAAGAAAATATAGTGTCTAGGCATGATGAAGATGATTTATTAGACGAACTTTGTGCTTTTTGAAAAAGCTTTGTTTCATTGAGGGCGGTTAATCACTTGTGAGCAAAAGTAATAGGCTGATTCCCTAACCCACCTAGCCTAACAAAGTAACTATTCTTCGTACAAAAGATATGTGAAATGATTTAGGAAATGCTGTGGCAAATCGGTCCCGAGGATTCCGGGTTATTTTTGTTAGCCGAGCGACCTGAGAACAAGGCTTTTTCAAAAAGCACAACTATGATAAAATCAGAAATATTCGACGACATCTTTCACTTTGTATTTACTACTGTCATAGCTGTTCTTTGTTTTTACACAATATTTGAAAAAACAAATCAAAATGAAAAACAAAAATCTTATCCCACAAACAATTTGCCAAAACCGCAAAGCACGTCACGATTATCACATCCTTGATACCGTTGAATGTGGAATCGTTTTGTTGGGCAGCGAAATTAAAAGTGTACGCGACCACAAATTGTCCTTTGATGGTAGCTACGCAACAGTTGAAAATAATGAACTATGGCTGATCGACGCAAACATCGAGCCATACAAAAATGCTTCAAACTTTCAACATAGCCCAAAAAGAAAAAGAAAACTGCTGCTCAAAAGACACGAAATTCACAAGATCGCAGAAAAAGCGGAAATGACAGGCAATACTCTTGTGCCACTTAGTGCCTATTTCAAAAATGGTTTTGCAAAAATAGAATTAGCCGTTTGTCAAGGAAAAAAATTACATGATAAACGTCAAGCAGAAAAAGAAAAAGATGCAGAAAAGGAAATTAGACGGTATAAGTAGTTACTTGTTTTGCAAAAGCCATCGCAAATCAACTATCTCTCTTGTGTCGTAAGGTTTCCCATCAGGCCCAACATCCAAAGTGACTATGCCATCATAACCATCTTTTACTATGGCTTTCGATAACTCCAAACCAGTTTTTCCACCATATTTTTTAGACAATCTAGCCTTCCAAGATCTTTCATTCAATCCATCTCCAAAAACTGGATTAAAAAGAATCACCAAGGGATTGTTAAATTCAATTTCTCCCCTTTCCCAATTTTTTAAAAGCTCTCTCGTTGGATCATAATCTTGAATTACATATCGCCCATGCGGCTCAATATCTTGTTGATAAAGAGATCCAAAATTTGGAGCCTTTTCAGTATTACGAAGGTAATTGAATTTCACATTATCACCTGTTCTGAATTTAGATCCCAAAAAATCAATTTCAGATTGATGTAAATCGTCTTCGTTTTCTAGCCAATTTCTAAATTTCATACATAGTATTTAGGCAGAATAAATGAAAGAATCTGAAATTACTGCAATTAGATCTGCGACTAATGAATTTGAATTTGGCGTGAAGCCTACTTCAATAAAATCAATATCAAGCACCCGATTTGAAGTCTGCTTAAATATTTTTGTGACAATTAGAGGGCAATATCCATTCCCTCGTGAAGAAACTATTCAAGAAAGCTACAAAAACAAAACTTGCTGGAAAAATGAAGGTTTTTAATAACGCTAACTTAATTCACTTTTTATCAAAACAAAACCATATCAATGACTAAAATATTGTACAGCAAGATGACAGATTGAGTAATTTGGCATCTTATTGCTTGTGATATTTTTAAAATTCATTTTTTCGCCTATAATGCAAATTAATATGACAACACAATCTTGGGAACCACTTCGTTTCTTTTTGCCCAGATTCGAAAGCAATATAGTTTGGCCAAAATTAAAAGACGTTTTACTTTCACAGCCACTCCTTTCAGACTCTACAGGAATACACACGACACCTTGGTTAGGTGGTATGATTTATTCAGATCCTATAGAATCCATTTCCGAATCAAAAAAGCACCAAAAAATACATTGGAAAAATGAAGGATTTTAAATAAAAAACCATGAACGAAAGCGAATCTTCTTTTGAGACAAATGAGCCTGAAATTAGAACTAGGTCATTTTTCTTTTGCCCATATTATGATCTACATTCAGATTCATTTGTCTATGAAGTTAATTATGAAGAGTTTGTGGGCCAAAATGATAATTTCATGTATAATCGCAAATTCACAACTAAAATTTTATGGAAACAAGAGGGATTTTAAATAATATGTTCCATTTTTTTTATTTAAATGCTGATTTAAATGAACACAAGCAGATCGTAGATAAAGCTTTTTCACAACTCAATTTTGAAAACAAGAGTGAACAACCTTGTCTAGATTCGCATTCACTCCATATTGACGCTGCTGATTTTGATATCACAGCAACTAGGAAACTAATAGCCAAATGGACTAAAGACAATTCAAATGACAATGATTTATCAGAAATTTATGTGGATTTCTTTGAGTATAATAAATTTGGTCAAAGACGCTATGAATACAGTGTTTTGGCAAATGGCGATGATTTGCAATTAGATGATTTTGATGATGTGTGTTTTCCTTTAGAATATAAGCGATCAATTCACTGGAGAGGCGAAGGTTTCTGATAAAGAAATTTTCATGCAATCGGCTCCAATTCTACAGCCACTTTTATTAATTAATTGAAAGAAATTCTTAACTTATGAATGAACTAGATCAAATTGTTGCCTCACATCACCTTGATCTTTCTAAAATACACACTAAAGACTTGTGTGAAGAAATACAAAGGCTAACAATATTTCTGTTTGATCAAGATATCATACGAGATTTGGTATTTTTATCACAAACAATAACCCAATCACAAGATGAAGAAACCAACATAGCAAATTGGAAAAATGAAGGTTTTTAGAGTGACATTTTTTGTGTTTTTCAATCAAAAAGTCAAAATTTTGCCATACCCCACTGGATTCATCCGCAGTTTTGCACAATAATACTTAACCTCGCAAATTAATCTCAAGAACATCTTTTCAAGGAGAATGGCTATGAAGATCAATGGATATCAAATTCGAGAGGCTATCAAGCGTTGGATGCTCCAACGAGACACCTTTCAATCCCAATTCAAGGACAGTTTGTATGTCTTTGAAGGAGATGAAAGCAAAAATTCGCCTCAATCTTTGATGGCTGATTTCACCAAAGCAGATGAAAATGTCGCCATGCTTGAATCCACTCAGCAACAATTCAATCAAATAGTTAAAGTCAACATTCAAGAAAAAACACTTTCTCTGGCCATGGCAGTAAAACTTGTTGGCGGAGCAGGTCGTCGTGAAAAACTCTGGCGAGAAGCTGCGGTGCCAAAAAAAGACAAGTACAGCTACAGATCAGATGAAAAGACCCGAGACAAAGACACTGAATATGCCAAGCCAGTTATAAGTCAATCTCAAGCAGTTCAATTTTCTCAAAATGCAGGTCGTTTTGCTTCTGCTCTTCGAAATGCAATTGCCATTGGAAACAGCCAGTCAGTAAATATTGAAAGCCTCGATCTAAGCGAGGAAGAATACAAAACACTATTCGAATAATAGAAAACCGATCTATCAGGATAGAACTAACTTTTTAAAGGAATCAGTCATATGGGTTATCGTAGTTCAAGAGCAAATTTTCGATTCAAAGCCTTTTTTATTGGCTTGTGTTTAATTGCTCCGTTTCTTTTGATTTTAATCATCGCAATTTATTGCCAACAGATATACTCAATCAATTGTGGTGGGCATTTAAAAAGAGCCGCAGATGCCAATACTGTTGAAATGGCAAAGAAAGAATTAGATGTATCCTTGAAGTATTTGGAAGACCACAAAATGACTCAAGGATCGACTGCTGTCTTTTGGAACACTCCAGATACAGATATTGGTTTTTGGTATCAAAATATCAAATCTTCCTTTGATGAATTGAACAAAATTACCAGTGATAGCCCACAATTAGAACGCACTAACGTCCTAATGAAGCTCAGAGAAACCCTTCTAGATCATGGAGAAGATGGCGATACAGTCACAGAGCCTAACGGCATTGAGCTATATCCCTTTTGTGTTTTAATGAATTGGTTATTCATCGTATCAGTGCCTATTGGTTTAGCAGGATTAGTGATCATTTTTACTGCACTCAAAGATGACTTTTGAAAAGCATCTAGCTGTTATTAGTAAAGGCAGGGCTAAAATGCCTTGCCCTTACTGTTGGTGGATTAGCATCAAACAAGATTTACATTTCTTCAAAAGGTTGCCAACACTGTGAGTGTTTTGAAAAAGTTTCGATTTTGGGATCTGGAAAAAAGAGCATTTCGGTATGATCTCTACATTGCCAACGATGGAGTATATGAGATTTACAAAGATTATGGGGGAATGTTCTCATCTGACCTCAAAAAAGATGATTTAGTAAACAGAGTTGTTGTTCAACAATCAATCGGACTTCAAGATAAAAATGGCCAAGAAATCTATGAAGGCGATATCATCGAGTGCCTTTACTATTTCAATGGCTCATCCCATGAGCCTAAGAAAATACAAAAAAAAGTACGTTGCTTCGATGATTCTAACATCCATAATAATTCCAAGGGAATAGAAACTTACAAAAACATAGAAGTCATCGGTCACTGTCACGACGGAAAAATATACAATTTGCTAAATGAAAGCAAAATGCTGAATTTGCAAATTTTAGTTTTCGATGAAGACCAACAAGTTCCTGAACGTAAAAAATATGAAGCAACACATATTTTTATTCGTAAACACGACGGCACAATCGCTGTGATGAAAGACCGTTTTACCGCAGGAAAAAGCTTAGAATCTTCTCTGAATCATATCAAAGCCTTAATTTCAAACTCCTTATCCTAGGTCTAATAACATGAAATACAATCGTCGTAATCTACTTAGCTTGGCAAGTGCAGCAGCCGTAACATCTCTAGTGCCGTCAATTTCATCGGGCAAACAATTAATCAAAAGTCGTCCTGCATTTTCAGACTATAAATCTCGTGTAATTGCAGTTTTGTTGCAAAATCAACGCATTTACAATCCCTCCCTTATTCCCCAAATGAGAAAACTCTTTCAAGAGACTACACTCTGGGACTTCGTAAGCATTCAGCCCACTGTTAGCAAAGAATATGCAACAGCTTTGAATTTTGGATTAAGTAATATCGAATATATTACGAAAATAACATCTGAAACAGTTCCTATAAATTTGTCTATCTCAAGCAATTTGGTCGATATGGAGAAATTTGTTCTGGAATCCTTCAGAAAAAAATCACCCATAAGTCTTATTGATGGAATTTCACAAGATGCATGGAATGAAAAGAAAATAGTGAAATGGATTTCTGGGGATTTAGCATGCAAGTGTTTTGCCAATCGCTTATTAAATTCATTCTCAGGAATGAGCAAAAACCTTATCGTTTCTACTGATTTCTTGAATGCTTTGAAAAACAATTCTGAGTTTATTCAAACAAATGAAAGTCATCCTGAAAAAATTTCCAGAGTTGGGACTTGGTTTGTAGAAAAACCAAATGAAGAAATTGAAGGGTTGAAGAATGACATACAATTCACAATCTACACAGACCCCTCTTTCAAGGATAACCCTTTTTCATCAACTCAGACAATGATCTTTTCAGATGAATATCTCAATCGAGGCTTAGTTTTCATGCCTTGCTACCTTAAAGACAAAGATACTTTGGTTTGCGGAATTAGCACGCCTATACCAGAATACATTGGAATAATCCGTCATTGTTTTTATACATTGGAAGCAACAATACCTTTTTTACCAAAAAACATGATTTGCAGGAGTGAACTTAAATGCAATTAAATCGTCGTAATCTACTTGGCTTGGCAAGTGCAGCAGCCGTAACATCTCTAGCTTCAAAAGTTTTGGCCGATGTAAAAACATATAAAAATTTCTTCAAAGAGCCATCAGAATTTAAATACTTTCTGATACTGGATATGCCTTTTTGTGGTATTGTATGCACACCAGTACAAGTGTCAAGCTTAAGCTCAAATAAACTTAAAGTCATATACGAGTATGATTCCACAACAGAAGAACAACTCAAGCCTTTATATAATTGGCTCGCTCTGTGGTATCAAAACATGCTTGACAATTCTCAATTTGCTGGTCCATTTGCTGTTGCCTATTTAGAAAAATTTCAATTAAGAAGAAAAAATATTTATGATTTGGTTGAAACCAAAACATGGTATTCTACACAACCTGCAAGTATATGTTGGTATAGTGATTCCAATAGTGATTTCACTAATGCTGAATTGACATTAGTAGGGCAACAAGCTTTAGAATTAAAATTGTAATTGAAGGTTTCTGGCTAAAAAGACCTACCTTGTGTGCCCTATAAAGTTGCACTTTATTAGACTAGAATCTGATGACCAAAGTTTTGAAAGCATAAAGGAATTTAGAAATGACAGATGAGAAAAAATTCAAAGTCCAAGTTACCATAAGCAATGGTACTGTTTTTGAACTCCCGCCTTTTCATACCGAAGCTTTTGCAATTGAGACTGCTAACTTTATTATCAAAGATGGGTATCGCTTTACAGCAGAAAACTCTAATGACTTACACATTTTTCCTTCGCATTCTATTCTAAAAGTAGTAGTTTTGAACGGCTCCACAACTCATAAACATCATGCAAATATTATCGATCTAAATTATTCACGGTGAAAAATGTTCAAATTATTAATAGAACCAAACAAAAATTTTGAATATTCCATAACCATAATGGATAATGCTGGATCTATTTGGAAGTCTGGCATTAGTGCAACCCATAGATGTAGTGAAAACGAACTAGCCGAACAGGTAAAAGAAGTTTTACGTGTTACAGACAATTTACGAAAACTACCGCCGATAAGTATAAAAACTCCTTAAAAATATTGCTTTTACTGGCGAGAAACAAGAATGCGTGTGCAAGATCGCTTCCGACGATCAATTCCTAATGATCCCCGCTATCATGCAAGACTACAAAGAGAACTTCAACTAATTCACAAGTTTGGATTTGAAAACTCTTTCATTCAAGTTCAGGAAATTCTAGATCTAGCTCCAGAATTTCGAAGCATCACAAGAGGGTCTGCTGGCTGTAGCTTAGTCGCTTATCTTATGGGCATCCATCATATGGACCCAATTATTAACAACTTCATACTAAGTCGATTTATGCACGAGAATCGACCCGATAAGCCTGATATTGATTTAGATTTTGCCTACAATCAAAGAGATGTAATACTTGAACTGGTTTTCAAAAAATACCCAAATCGTGTAGCCAGAATATCTAACCACGTTACTTATCAACCCCAATCCGCTATTCGACAAGCACTCAGAGAATTTGGCTTCCGTAAATTCATACCCAAACATTTTAACCTAGAAGATTTAGCCGGTTCATTGACCCCTAAAATCCTTCAAAGAGCACAAGAACTTGTTGGCTCCCCTAAGAATTATTCACTTCACTGCGGCGGAATAGTAATCTTCCCAAAAGAAATACCAGAACACCTTAAACTCAACAATCATCAAATCAAACTCAATAAAGATGAAGTCGAAGATCATGGATATTTCAAAATAGATCTGCTCTGTAATCGAGCTTTAGCTCAATTAAACGACCTTTCAAATCGACCCTTAGAAGATTATCCCGAATTCGATCAGCTAACCTCTAAAATGCTCTGTGACGGAAAAGCATGGGGAGTCACCTTCGCAGAAAGCCCCGCTCAAAGACAATTACACCAAAAAGTAAAACCCAAAAGCCGCACAGATATCACCTTCAGCCTCGCCCTAATTCGACCAGCACCCTCAGCCGATGGAAGAAAAAATTTAGCTATCGAAAAGTATCATCAAAACGATCAAAATATGATCTATGACGATGATGGTATCGTCTTTATTCAAAAGCTTATTAACTGCACAGAATCACAAGCGGAACTTTATAGAAAAGCTTTCGCCAAAAAACAACAAGACAAAATTCTTGAGTTTACAAAGCTAATACAGCATCGACCAGATAAAGATAGCATCCTCAAAGAACTAAGCTACTATGCACTGTATTCCTTTTGCCATGCCCATGCTATGAGCTACGGATACCTTGTATGGGCCTTGGCATACGAGAAGACAAGACAACCAAAGAAGTTCTGGTGGTCAGCACTCAATCACTCTCAAAGTATGTATCGGCCTTGGGTTCATGTCCAAGAAGCAAAACAAGCAGGATTGAAATTTGCCAAATTCGGTAAAGGCCCATGGACCCTAGAAAATAACACCCTTTATCCAAGTCAAACAGAATCCCCTAATAATGGTTGGTCTCAATATCTGGAAAGAGGTTATTGGATCAGCAATCGCTTTATGCCAGATATGTACTTTCGAACAGAAAGTGGTAAAATACATTTCAAAGGATTAATTGCCACAGGTAGACACCATGGTAAAGATAAAATAGTAACCTTCGTTACTATCGGAACCAAAACTGGAGTTTATCACGAATTAATCCTTGAAGGACAACACGAATTTGACAAATACGATACAATTCAAGGCTGCGGATATTTTAGCCATGGATCTATCCTAGTTGACCATTTTGTGTTTGAAAAAGTCACCGCCCCAAGCAAACAATTAACCCTATTCGATTTAACATGAAAAATACCTCTGACAATCCAAAAAACAAAGATCTCAACACAATTGATGACAATCCACAAAACAAAGATATTACTAATAAAATTGCAGAGTTTGAAAAGAATTGGGTTTACCGAGAGCCAGCACCAAGATACAATAGAGATTAGTCAGTTAATCTCCAAACACAATTAGGATCAAAGATGAAACCTGAAAAAAATGAAAGTCTCTTGCTTATCAACCCTGATAAGAAGCGACTCGAAGAAGATTCTCATAAAGCAAGATCAATCAACTTCTGGGGCGAAAACACTAAGGAAAAAACCAAATGAACTTTCCAGAAAATCAAAATGATTTTATTCCCCTGCTCAAAGGATTAAACCTAGTAATTCTAACTCTAGGATTAATGGCATCAATAGTTTTATTGATGGTGCTTTTCTAAAATGTTTCTATAAAGAAAAATCCAGATGACACTTTTAATTTCAATACTCCTTGCACTATTTTTTTTGGCACTTGCTGTAGCTTGTTGCATATCCACCTATGATTTCTTTTTCAACGAACGAAATGATTTCATGGCCATGCTAGTAATGATAACTGGATTGGTTTTTTTGATAGGATCATTTGATGTACTCTACCGTGGCCTTGTTGATTTTTTCAACAAAGAAAATGAAACAAAAGAAATAAAGCTGGATGTTGAAAAGGTGCAATCCTTTAAACGTACAGCTTTTAGTGGGAAGCATGTAACCGTTAGAACCGAAAGGATCTGGCAAGCAAACGATCTCGGCACAGGCCCTTGTAGCTAAATACCTTACGGTGAATTTAAAGTGAGGTAAACAACTGTACTGATGCCATGATGACTTTGAGCTTATCTTAGTCCTGTTCTTCCCATGTCTCCGGTATAGAAATATACCGGAGATTTTTTATTAAATTGAATTTTGACTCAATAATAAACAGACGTATAATGAATGCATCTTCCAATTTCGAAAATTTATTGCCATGCCCATTTTGTGGCAATAATGCCGAACTACAAGAACTATTCGATATCGACACAGAATCAACACAAGCATTGATTGCCTGTAACTCATGTGAAGCTAAATTTGGACCCATTTATCCCGATTCACAAGAAGACGTACAGTATCTCATAGAAGATTGGAACACAAGGAAAAATTATGAAAGTAAATGCATCTGATAGATTTTTCGAATTCTTCGTCAAAGGATTCATCGCAGTAGTGTTTTGTATCGTTATAGGCGGAGTTGCATTTTCAGTAATTACAGCTTCGCCAATGCAAACACACCAAATCGTCACAATTGACGGATGCGAATACATCCGTAATAACCCATTCTCACAAAATGAATCCCTAATTCACAAAGCTAATTGCAAAAATTGTCTCAAAAATCAACGATAATAATGCCATTTCAGCCCCAAAATCAAGGGTTTTTGGCACTCTTGAACCCTTTTTTAGACGTTTTGGCACCCTTTTTTGTCCCGAACGGGACTTTTTTCAAGATTTTGCACCAAATTATCACCGTTTTTTACCGAACGGGATCATTTTTAGAGCAAAATTAGTATTTTTAATGCAAAAACAGTGTAATGAAAGAGTATCCGAAGATTTTGGGGTCAGAAAAAGCTCCTTTGAATGCAGAATGCATCGCTTTTGACAAGTTAGACGGTTCAAATTTGCGTTTTCAGTGGGATCGCAAGCTCAAATGGAACAAATTTGGTACGCGAAGACGATTATTTGATGCCAAAGACCCTGATTTCGGTGATGCCATCGCTCTATTCATGCAAAAATACTCTGAAAACATTGAAAAAATTATCATCGACAACTTCAAGAAGCCAGAAAGCTTCATTTGTTACGCCGAATACTTCGGACCAAACAGTTTTGCAGGGATTCATGACCCGACCTTGCTCCATTTGACTAATGATCCCAAAGATTTAGTCCTATTTGATGTCAATATTCACAAAAAAGGCTTCGTTGACCCTCAGGAGTTTATAAATCTGTTTGGAAAACTGCATATTCCAAGGATTGTTTACCAAGGCACCCTGACTTCAGAGTTCATCGACGATGTTCGACAAGGAAAATATGATGTTGTGGAAGGTGTAATCGTCAAAGGTGGCACTGGACACGATATTTGGATGAGAAAAATCAAAACTTTAACGTATCTGCAAAAACTTAAAGACGTTTTTGGTGTCGGTTGGTCCGATTATGCCGAATAATTAAAAATTCTAGCGGCGATTTTTGCAAAAGTCACTTCGCATTTACTTTTTAGCCACTTAAGACTTGCTGTAAAGTAATTGATAACCATTTTTGCAACACCTATGAGATAATTTGAAAAATCTTGTCGGCGATTTTTTTGCAAATGCGGCTTTTTTTAAGAAAACACTTTTGCAAAACGTGAAAACCCTAGCAATTTTAAAAAATTTGTTAAGAGATATAGAAGAGGGGGGTGCGGTATCACCTAGGACCGTACCCCACCCAGACTTTTATTGTTGGTATCAACTAAAAGTTTCTGAATAAAAAAAAGTGCAACACCCTCGGCCTTGCCGAAGATGTTGCACAGAACACTTACAACCAACTCGCCATTAGGCGAGTTGGACGCGACCCTTATCGGCCAGCCAACCGAATCCTTCTTCGGCACCGCCGAAGAGGCCGCACTGGCTGAGGTACAGGAGGCGGTACTTGTTACCTTCCTCCTTGTGTACGGCCACTTCGATGACCTTGCCCTTCCGTGTCGTGTACCGGCCTTTGCCGATACACTCGCTGATCTCTACGACAAAAGACCAGTTATCTTCTTGATCTTTCTTCCAAGCCGCTTTCTCGGCCTCGGTATACCGAGGCTTGCGAGACTTGCGTGCAGGAGCCTGAGCAGGTGCTAAAGCAGGAGCCTGAGCAGGGGCCTGAGCAAGTGCAGGTGCAGCCTCTACAGTGAGACCCGGCAGTTGTTGCTTCTCCTCATCGGCCACCTCGATGAGGAGGAAGTTCCCCTCCTCGACTTCAACGAGGAATGATTTTGAACTTCGAGCGGTGATTGCCTTAACCGAGACTCGTTGCATGTTTGCGTTCGCCATAATATCTCTCTCTCTTTCTTGAGACTGTGTCAGGCAGACGACCGCTGCCCCGACACTATACTTGTTGGTATCAGCTAGACGACCTAGCCGATCACCGTTGTCAGTCGGTCGCATCGTTGCAACCGACTGACACTCTACTTGTTGGTATCAGCTACCCAGCTAGGGCTTTGTCCTTCCAGTACAGGACGGACTCTCGCAGAGCAGCTTCAAACTGCTCTGCACTCATGTTGGTGGGAGTGCCACCATCAAGCCCGTAGTGGTTGGCGATGAGAGTCATGGGCTGAATCGGTGCCTCCCCCTCAGTGGGGCTGGCGTTAATAGATACTATTTCCCAGTCGGCTTCGGTGGTAGCATCATCACCCAGAACATCGTTCCTATACAGAACGATGTCAACCGACAGGGCGGGGAGCTTTTCCCCTTGGGCGTAGACACTCTGTCGGGGCTCTTCGCCTTCCCGGCGAGCCTTGAACTCGCCGGTGAGCTTATCACCGGCTTTGAGTGCAATTACTGAAGAGAAGAACCCTTCCGGGTTCACTGGGACGAGGATAACCCCGTCCCTATAACCGGCCTTGGCCCGGTCAAAATTGGCTTCCACAAGGGCCAGTAGGGACGCATCATCGTGCGTCCAGTGACTGAATGGAGATTGTGTGGTTTGCCTTCGCACGAACTTGTTGAAATCGGTCTTCATAATCTCTCTCTTTCTTGAGACTGTGTCAGGCAGACGACCGCTGCCCCGACATTACACTTGCTGGTATCAGTTAGCTGACACCGGTGTTTCAAAAAGCACCACAAGAACACACGTCTATGTTCCTGTGGTGCATAGCCGGTTTGTAGACCTACTTGCGTGGTTGAGGGGCTCAAACCCTCACCTCTTGATTCCCTTGCAATGGAATCAAGGCTCTAATCAAATTGAGCTAAACCCCGCCGTCACTTTCCCGCCAGTGTCCGGCAAACACAACTGGCAACCTTTCGGCTGACGAGGCCCCAGATTAAAAGCTAACACAAGCACTTAATCAGGGGTCTTGTCCTAGGTCACCAACCACACCGTTGTGGTTGGTGACACTCTTATTGTTGGTATCAACTAGTAAGACCAGTTGTTGATATCGACTACTTTGTAGTCCAGAGATGCTCTTTGCGTTTCCTTAGTTGAATTAAAGGATACCGCATTGGGATACTTGTCCCGTATGCCCTGCTCTCGAAGAGCGGTTAGTACGGGAAAAGGAATAAGTATTATGTCTGCCTGTTTGCACAATTCAGACAAAAATACTTGTTGCTCTTCGTTCAAACACATGTGTGTTTGATTTAGAGGCATGCCCTTGATCGCCCCTTTATTAACAAACTTACGCTCTAGCGTAAGTCTCTCCCAAACTTCTTTAGTTTGGGGTTCAGCGACGGTGCCATCACTGAAGGCAAATTCGTGGTTGCTAGTCGTTATGACCGTTGCTCCACTTTCGAGCTTGTGAATTTTCATAGTTATCCTTTCGAGTAGTGTCAAAAGCAACATTGCTTTTGACACTGTAATTGTTGGTATCAGTTATCGTTGGAATTTCATTTCCAACTCATCGGTTTTGCGGATGTACTCCGCATACTTTACATCCCATAATGGATCGTTTGTAAGAACCTTATGAGTCCTTACACCGTCTTGATTGACCACCACTAGAGACGGCCCAGTGACAACGGTTGTTTCGACTTTCGTTGGTTGTGGAGCTTTACGTTCCACAACCTTCTCCACTTCCACAACAACAATACGATCTTTAATAATCGTATTGTTGTTGCCGTTTATTATATTGCCGTTGTTTATAACGGCTGGGGCTGGTTGTTGTGGGGCTGGTTGTTGCGTGTGGATAACGGGCAGTAAACCCGGTTTATCCACGTAGTTCTCACCAAAAAAGAACCACCATGCAATCCAAATAAAAACCAGCAAAACGATAGGTTGAACGAAATTGCTTAGTGGCTCTTTGACCACAATCTTTTCTGCACTCATAGACTACCTCCTTAGAAAATATCAGGCAGACGACTGCTGCCCCGACTTTCTATTTGTTGGTATCAAATAAAACGAAGGGGCATCGGATTTGTTGTCGTTGTTCACTCACACGCCGTTCCCGAATCCTTTTTTAGCATTGGCGTTCTCGTGACTCTACAGGCTAGCCATGTAGTTAACGAGGGCCTAACATGCTTTAGGTTTCGTGAATAAGGAAACAGGTGATATAGTGAACTCGGACAACGCGTCCTTTGCCCCTATCGTCCAGTCGCTTGATTCGTGCCATTAACCACGGGGCGACTAATCCCGTACTCACTCAATTTTAGTTCGTATGGCTACAGGAGGCTGAGTCAACCCCCATGATTGTTACTGGTATCAGCTAGATGAACTAACCTACTACCGTCATCAGTCAGCCACAACAGTGTGGCTGACTGACACCTTAATTGGTGGTATCATTTAACTAGCCTGTGCGATCCATCGCAGGGCTTGTTCGCGATTCTTCGCTCCGTAGCGAATCATCGTCGCAACGCTATCCTCAGTCTCTCGAACACGTCGCTGTTCGAGAGACTCTCTCCTAGACTTTTGGTCGAGGAGCAAATCCAAACTCAATACGACCTTGCTGAGGTCGTACTCATCCAAATTGTCATACTTACCATTTGGATGAGTACCAAACAACTCCATATGGAGTTTTTTGGCTTCTTCGAGTAAACTCATGGCTCACCTTTCTTTTTTTAATTTGGTAACTCACACTTCAATTGTTGGTATCAACTGAAGTGTTGTTGAACAGGAGAGGACGGACTTGAACCGCCATTCAAAAGCACTTCAAGCACTGAATGTTGTACACCATTCAGTGCTACTTCATCGTGGCCACAATTAGGTAGCAGACTTTCAGAACTTTCGAGTTTTGCCAATTAAACTAGCTCCCCTCATATTGAAGGGCAAGACATTGCTGTCCTGCCCTTTTAAGTTGTTGGTATCAACTAGTAGCGGCAGAAGCTAGCCGCCAATTTTGCTAGCTTGTGTGCCTCTTTCACTAGCCGGATTAAATCCATCCGGCTACGGTGTGTCCACATTAAATCGGGGTCGGCCTCTGTCATCTCGAAAAGATGCCAGAGACGCAAACCTGCTTTTGGGCAAGTTTCAAAGCATAATTGCTCTTTTACGTACTCGCCCTCAGAGGTAATTTCGTCCACGCTGACGACCGCTTTTATGTCGTCAATGAGGATGTGGACACGGGAGTTACTTCCCATATCCCTCATATCGACCATAACGTCCCTTAAGGACGTAACTTCGTCACAGTTGTCATAAATCTTCATCATTACTCCTTATTAATTAAGCATCACCAACCACGTCGTTGTGATTGGTGACACTTAAATTGTTGGTATCAAATAGCAAGTGAAGAGTTAGTAGAGGGGTAGCACCCGACTAAGGTTTAGGCGTATAGATTCAGCGAGTCACAC
>Ga0214163_1000018_pt1 | contig 66670 bp, 102 predicted proteins | sample LakMenepilimnion_2_FD_153001 | JGI IMG/M metagenome (GOLD analysis project Ga0214163, IMG submission 153001) | Freshwater microbial communities from Lake Mendota, WI - Practice 15JUN2010 epilimnion v4 | ecosystem: Environmental > Aquatic > Freshwater > Lake > Epilimnion/Euphotic zone | place... | reverse complement strand
ATATATTTTATTGAATTAATAATACTCATCTTTATAGTCATCAAAGCAATCATCGAACTCAGCATAGTTTGTAAAGAGCTCTTCTCCTGGCTCAATATTTTTAAGTGCTGTTGTAACATCTTTAGTGTTATCTAGATTAGGGGTATAACTATGATTTAAAAAATTTGATAAATCACAAGAAGAATAATAATAATTATCTTCTATCCAAGCATATTTATTAAAATATTCTTGTTGAGCATCGGGCATTTGTTTTACTTTATCTATAGAAATTTTAATATCTACTCCTTCTTCAAACTTCCATACTATAGAATCTTTTGGTATAAACTCTGTAGCAAATAAACCTAACCCCATTTTAGGGTCGGTAGCTACTTTAACTTCTGTTTTAAATAAAAACATATTTTATTTTATTGATTGTGATTAAATATTTTCAGCTCTATAAATATAATAAGGACTATTTGCGTAAGTCATATCTATATCCTCACTAGACATCCTTGGATTATTAATTTTAATCTTAGGAGGAGCTTCTTTACTATAAGGTTTAATAAAATCTGCATTGTGCCATCTTAATAGATTATTAGGTTGTATACAAAAATTACCACAATCCATCTCAATAAAATGAAAGCACTTACTGTCTAAATCTTCTGAATAGCCTACATTAATTATATTAGGATCAGAAACATAGTCATCAATAGTGAATAAGTAAACCCCACTTCTCCATTTACCATCTCTACAAAATATATCCACTCTTTTATGTTGTAAGAATTTAAAACAAGTGGTAGCAATAGCATTGGATTGGCAATCCCAACTCTCTAATAGAGAAAGTCTTTTTTGTTCATTATCAGATAGCACATCATAGTCATCCTTATGTTGAAATGCTGATATAGGCATATTCCACATAATAGCCCCTATATTAGATTGAAAATGAAATAACATAGGATAGTTTATAACAGACTTAACTCCAAAGATAAATCCTGAGAGGTCTTCTTCTAGCCCTATAAATTCTTTTCTAATTTTACACTCTATATAAGGTGTATTTGCGTTCAACTGGCTCATAATTAATTAGCTTTAATATACTTACTGTTATTGTTTTCTACTTCACAGCAATATGCTAGTTTAAGATAGTTTATAGCGTCTTCGTAAGAATCTAATAGAGATTCATTCATAATATTTTTTCCTTCTTTTTTTAGATTCCAAATTCTAACAAACTTTAATACTACCATTAGTGTAGCGTAACCTTCTGGGGCTGAAATATCTACACCCATAGTTTTAACAACATTACTCACTATTTTAAAGTTAGAAAGTACGTCTTCTGTTGCATAGTCGTTTGCTTTCAACTTAATTATATTCAAAGTTTTAGCGTCTAATTTTTCTAATAATTCTAATTGTTCTTGTGATGTCATATTGTTTAATTTATTTAATTTTTAAATTCATTATTGGGTGTATTTCTGTAATACCGTGAGTTTTATCAAAAACATAAGGTCCTTCTATTTCAATACTATCCCCTTCTTTAGGTATAGTTATTTTATTTTTATAAAACCAACAGATTGGAAATACTGATGGCACTGCACAAACGATTTCCCCAACCATACACCCATTTTCATCTTTATAGTTGTTTTTTACCAATAATGAGCCATCCCCTATCTTTAATCTTATATGTATGTCACCATCAATATCAGACTCGACTTTTTCAACTCTACCTTGTAATGTTTTAGATGATTCTAATACTACCAGTCTTTTGGGGTGATGCACTCTATCACAAGGACAATCTTCCTTTGAGATTAAACTTAATAATAATAAAACAACTATAGCTAATAATGTTAATTTCATATTACGATTTCTTAATTTAATGCAAAGATATATATATTTTATTTTAAAAGCATAAAAAAAATCCTCACAATGTAGTGAGGATTATTTTATATAAAAAGTTTAGCCTAGGGCTTACTCCCTAATTACCCACTGCAAGAAGCACATTCTAGAATATTTCTTACAAAACTTTGAGCACTACTTTGACTAAACTGATAATACAGAGTTTTAATACCCTCTTCCCAAGCATATAAATATAGTTGATTAATATCTTTTACTGGTATAGAAGGATGAATAGTTATATTTAGAGATTGAGCCTGGTCTATAAACTTCTGTCTTTGAGCTGCTTGTAAAATAATTTCTTTAGGAGATATTTCTAAAAATGTTTTAAAAACTTCTTTTGACGGGAAATTTAAGTGTTGAACTGATCCATTGTTTTTGAGAATACTTTCCCAAACCTCAGTAGTGTTAAGTTCATACTTCTCTAACTCTTCAATTAAGAAAGGGTTTTTATATACAGTTTTAATTTTAGCTAAATCTTTAATGAAATAGTTAGATTTAATTGGTTCTATTCCCATACTTACTTGCCCTAAAATAAAAGAAGAAGATTTTGTAGGAGCAATAGCTATCAATGTAGTGTTAGCAAATCCTTCTCTAATAGAGAATACTCCCTTTGTTTTACACAACTCTTGAGAAGCTTTTTCTGTTCTTTCTTTTAATATTTTAAAAATACTATGATTATAGAGTTTTGCTTCTAATGATTCAAAATCAATTAGTTTTGATTGCAACAAAGAATGGTAGCCCAATACTCCTACTCCAATAGCTCTATGATTTTTGGCAAATCTATAAGCTCTTTTCATACCAGGTAAATTCTCAGATTTTTGAATGAACTCATCTAAAACAGCATTTAAAAAAAGCGTATATATTTCAATAGCATCTGTATTTACAATCTCATCCCAATGTAAAAGATTAATACTACCTATACAACAAACAAAAGATTCAAATTCATTATTAGGTAATTGTATTTCACTACAAAGATTACTATGATTAATTGTTAAACCCAAATCTTTATAAGGAGTGTTATTATTAGTGTTGTCTTTAAACATCAAATAAGGGAATCCAAATTCAGTTCTTTTTTCAATTACTTTTGCCCAAATCTTTCTCTTAGAGGAATCCCCCTCTTTCATTGAGATTAACCACTCGTCTGTAATAGTAATACCAAATTGTAAATTCTGTATCGGATTACCATCACTTCCTATCTCCAAAAATTCATTTATGTCTTCATGCTCAATAGGAAGCCATATTGCACAAGCTCCTCTCCTAGATTCACCTTGTTTACATGTGTCTATAACAGTGTCATATATTTTAGCATAGTGAGTAGGACCGTCAGCTAAACCTCCTGTAGAAATTTTAGTACCCCTAGATCTAATGTTCCCTAAATAAGCAGAAGTCCCTCCACCATATTTAGACATTAAGCCTATTTCTCTTGCAGCATTTAAAATACTGTCCAAAGAATCATCTACATTTGAACCATAGCAACTAATAGGTAATCCTTTATTTTTACCAAAGTTACTCCAAACAGGAGTGGATAAAGAATAAAAACCTCTCTGCATATAGTTTTCAAACTTATCAGCAAATCCTTCAATTTTTAAGATTTTCTCTGCTGTGTAAGCAATATGCTTAATACGCTCTTCAGGAGTTTCTGTAATGTACCCTCTACTTAGGAAAGTTCTGCTTTCCTCATTTAACCAGTAATTTTTTATATATTCCATATTTTTTATATTTTTAATATTCATTTTTATATTTCCAAATAAATCCTCTATGAGATTTATGGGTTAAAATAAATCATCTTCTGTAATTGATTTAGTTTTTTTTGAATAATCTATTTGCTTTTTATAAAAAAAGTCCCCCTCTTTTGTTGAAGTTATTTCTACTTCAAACCACATTGTTTTCTCAAGTAAAGTAATATCAGGACTAAACACAGGTTTCATACCTATTTTTATAAGTGAGTTGTTAAACCTATTCATGATAAAATGCTGAATAACTTCTTTAGATAAAAAGTCTAATTCTCCTTTTTCAAATATCCAATCTATTACTCCACATTCAGCTATATATGCTTTTTTACACGCAGAATAAACTAAATTTTCAAATTCTTCATCAAACCATTCTGGGTTTTCTCTTTTAATAATATTAATTATTTCCACCCCAAAATTACCGTGAACATCTTCTTCTTTACTTGTAGCTTCCACTACATTAGATATACCTTTAAAAAGATTTTTTTCTTTATTAAAAGACATCATAATTAAGAACTGACTGAACAAAGAAACGTGTTCTATAAATAGAGAGAATAATAATACGCTTTTTGTATACATCTTGTTGTCCTTGCTTCTAGTACCATCTAAATATTTCATTAAATAGTTTATTCTATTCTTAATAGCAGGAACTTCTATTAAAGTTTCAAACTCTTTCTGCAAACCCAATACATTTAATAATTCAGCATAAGCATCTTTATGTCTAACTTCACTTTCTGCGAAGGTCATACCTACATCTCCAATTTCAGTTTTAGGCATTCTTTTATACATATCTGCCCAAAAAGTTTTTACTTTAACTTCTATTTGAGCGATAGCTAACATTGTTCTTTTTATTGCCTCTCTCTCAGAATCATTTACTTTTATCTTAAAGTCATTTATATCTGAAGTAAAGTTAAATTCAGATTCTAGCCAATAAGAATGTCTTATAGCTTTTTTATACTCCAATAGCTCAGGATACTCATAAGGCAGTATATTTTCTCTAAATTGAAAAATATTTTTACCTAATTCTTTGTCATTTTGTGTCATTTTTTTTGATAATTTTTTAAAAGTTAATAATAATTTTTTTACAGGGTAAAAAAGGGGTTGCAAAAGTATAAATAAATTATTTAATTGGTAAATATATTTTTATAAGCATTGTTGATTAAATACTTTTCACAATTAGGGATTTTAAGCAAAAAATCCAACTCATATCTATAACAAATTCTCTCTTCTTCGGATGCAGTAGAAAAGAAATTAGAGTTGTAGAAAAATAAATGTGCTGATTCGTGAACAATAGCTGATGCTATATTATTTAAGCTACCTCCGCTTACATCATAAGTGGAAAGTATAATAGTGTTATCACCCTCTATGGAGGAGAATTTTAGATTTGAAAATCCAATGTTTTTACAGTGCTTTAATAAAAGATTGTATTTATGGGAATCGTATTTCTTAATTAAGATTAAGGCAGAATCCACTCTGTTTTTCCAATTAGGCCCAACATCAGCAATTTTTATTTGACCAAAAGAAGATGTAGTAAAAAGTAATAGGAAAATAAATAATTTCATGTTGCAAAAATACAACAATTTTTTTATTAAGGCATCTTTTTTATAATTTTTTCTAGAGCTTTTTTTATAGAAGTTGAGACAGTCATTTTAGAAAAAGGAATTCCATCTGTAAGTTCTAACATAACTGCATGAATCTCAGACTCTGACTCTCCATATTCTTCATATTTCTTTCCTTTATATTTCACTTGGATGCCAATTTCTGTCGTTTGAACAGATTCTTCTATTCCCATAATTCTTAAACTTTTTTTAGGAAGTCCGAAGTAAAAAATATCTATAAAGATCTTTTCTCCACTATCAGATAGACAAAACTTAGAAGAGAACATATCCTCGGCCATTTGTTTAACTCCGAATTTTACATCCCGACCCCCTAACTCTTTTATCTCGACAGATGACTTAATCTCTTCAATTTTAACACATTGTCCAAAGGAAAAGAAAGGAATTACTAAAAGTAGTATAATATTTTTCATAATTAAAATTTAAGGTTTGAACCAAATAATATGTTATTCATTATTGCAAATTGAGGTGTGGTATTTATATTAGCTCTCCAATTTAAATTGATTTTAAAATGTTTACCTATTTTAAAGGCCACATTATTTCCTGCCACTACATTAAATGTACTTGATGTGCTAAAAAAATCTTTTCCTAAATCATAGTAAGGGGAACATAAAGTTATGAAAGCTTCTGGTTTCCACTCTAGTCTATTACTTATTTTAAATTCTCTATCTGCCATTAATACTATATAAGGTATTGCTGCATAATAAGCACTTTTATTTGATGTATCTGAAGGACCATTTGATATTATAGATGTCCCCAATTGTGCCCCAAAAGTAATTTTTTTAAAATCCCAAGTTTTAGTTACACTAGCTCCTCTATTTAAAGCTATGCCCATTCTGCCAAAATTAAGATGATAATACCAATTTCTGTTTTTATAATAAATAGAATAGGATTGTTGAGATAAATCAAATGTAAGCACTGCATTTACCCCAAATCCTTTTCCAAAATTTATTTTACTGAACCCTAAGCCAGTACCATACCTCCAACCGCCTTCATAGGTAGGATTTTGTATCATTGCAAAAGCCGCTGAAGTTAACATTGGGTTTGGTTTAATTATAGATCCTCCTCCGAATGAACGAGATTGTGCTCCTATAATATTATTATGAGTACGTCCAAAATCTTCTTGTGCTGAAGATGATTGAACAACTGGAGAAGGAGGGGTTTGTGAATATAAAAATATTGGAAATAATAATAAAGATAATAATTTTTTCATAATTAATAAGTTATTTGCCCTCTATAACCTGGGGCTATTAAATAATAGTTTGCATTTGTAGTCCCTGAGACAGGAGAATTAATTGTAATAGAAGACACTCCAGGAATAGTTGTTCTTAAATCTGTTGTTCCTGTATTTAAAGAATTATATTGTGTTGTGTTAAATAACCTAGATGCCGCCATTGTAACCCAATTACTGACGCTTCCTGTTCTTCTTAAATTAATATAGTATTGGTCAGATATAGTTATTCTACCATCTCCATTTACATCATACATATTCCAATGTAAACTTCTTCTAGCAGTTCTTCCTAATATTATATTAGAAACGTTTTGCATATCTGTTAAAGCTAAAGTTGTTACAGGAGTGGGGGCATCTATTTGAATATACCATTCTGTCGCTGGATTACTTGTTTCATTTATAGTATATCTACCTGTTGCATCTGTGTATATTGTTTTATGTAACACCCAAGCAGTAAAAGTTACAATGTAATCAAATTCAATTACATAAGGGAGAGCTACACCATTAGGTAAATCATTCCATTTACCCCCTCCAACAAATTGAATATAGTCTTCATTTCCTGCATTGTTTGGTTCTCCAGGATTCCAAGAAGAATATGAGTATGGTTCACCTGTAACCCATCTCCATATACCTTCAGTAACCTCATCTGTTAATCCTATCCACCCTGAAGGCCATAAGTTAAATAGAAAGTTATTTTCTGCAGCACTTGTCACTGTTACTAAATATCCTCCCATATTTGCACAAGCTTGTCTTGCATCTGTCCAAAAGGCATTTCCTGTAGATCTGTAATAAGAATGTCCGTTATAGTTTTGCTGAGATGTAAACCCTGTTAATGTCGGAGTGGTTCTTTTATATAATTTTATCGGAACATTAACTGCTCCTGTACCATTAGCATTATAAATAAACCCTGAATAGGTAAAATTTTGTCCTATAGCTATATTAAAAGTAAAAAGTAATATAATTATAATTCTCATAATAATAATCTTGTACCAAAAGTTATAGTGTTATTTAATGCACTTTGCCCTACTTGCCAAGCCCCTCCAATATTTATGTTTACTTTAAATCTTTTTGTCACTCCTACATTTACTCCCACACTAGGAAGCATTACAAAAGGAGATTTCATAAGTACATCATTATAATAACTAACATAAGGAGAATACACAATTAGATTAGTCAGTTTAACATCCAGTCTTTTATGTAATTTTAAATCATACATTCCTCCTGTTATAATAGCTGTACCTATAAACCCTTCTTTAAACACTTTCCCCATAGATAATGTTCCTAAATAGATAAGTTTTAACTTCTTAATCTTTTTAAATGTTTTCATCTGCCCAAAAGCAACTGTGGAATAGGCACTACCTCCTCCCTCTAAAGAGAATGTTACAGTGCCCGAAGCTATTGTTATATTGGAAGGATTTATCCAAGCATAAAACCCCGTTATATTTGGTCCAGCCTGTGCTGATGTATAATCAAATAATATTCCTGATGAACAAGTGCCATCCCATCTCATGGATGTATAACCCCCTGTTCCTTTAATTCCTAAAGGGGTTTCTGAATCCTTAAAACTAAATCCTACAAAATCTGAGGAAGCCACAATCGCTGGTTTTCCCCCTTCTTTACTTCCAGGTTTATTAGCCTTTCCTCCTCCACCACCAGAAGATCCTACGCCTCTCACAGAGTTGGTACCTCCTGCGGAGATGTTTGTGCTACCGCCTGATGCCCCCTCAGATGAAGAACCTCCTCCACTAGGAGTAGAAGACCCTCCCCCGCTAGGTGTAGAACCCCCGCTGCTTGTTCCCCCACTTTCTCCACTACTTACAGAACTACCCCCTGTTCCTTCAACGGAAGTGCTCCCCCCTACAGATACCCCTGATTCAGATGATACAGAAGGACCCTCTCCTATTGAACTAGGAGTTGTAGAAGAAACTAAACTTTCTGTCATTCCCGTAGTAGCAGATCCAATAGTTTCTGCAATATTTGATATGGAGTTTATTATTCCTACAGTGTTCAGCACTTGTCCCTGCCCAATATTCATAACTGTGGGAGTACCAATAGCTTCTCCACAAGGTGAACTGTTTTTAAACTTATTGAATAAATTATCTGACCATGTTTGAAACGCACCTGAAACAAAATCATAGTATGTGAAATTTTCTGTGTTTCCATAATAGGAAACTTTTGTACTTCCATTAAGAGGGACACTAATAGTTTTAGCTACTTGTGTACAAGGGTCAGTATATTTGTAGGAATAAGTTTGACTGTAAACAAAGGTGTTTACATAAAAGGATATTAGTAAGCTAATTAGTTTATTTCTTAAAAACACCTTTTTTAATTAATCTCGTTATAACTCTGGATGCAGCAGTTTCAAGAGATTTCTTGGTGGTGATTCCTATTGTAGATTGATTAAACTTAATATCATCAATATCAGAGAGAATAGAAGATTTTTTAACAGTGTTAGCTTCTCCTAGTCCAGACCCCACTATAATTTCCCCTGTTGTTGCATCTACAAATTTACATTGCAACCCTAGTCTTGTAGTTTGGGTAACTTCTGCTTTTCCACTTATTTTTACCACTTCATCTTCTGACACTGAAAAATCGTAAATTTCACAATACACAAAGTATTGAGCTAATATAACATGGCCAAACACTTCTATCTTATTAGAAGATATTCCTTTTCTTGATGCTTTATCCTGAGCCACCATTTTATTTTTAATATCAGACTTATCTTCCGTTATTACAAATCTATTAGTAGACAAGAAGTATTCTGTTACAATATTAGTGACCCCAAGCCCCACTTTCTTTTCTTTAAGTTCGGGATAGGCCTCATATAATTCTTCATTAAACCCTATTTTTAAAATAGAAATTGGAACCTGTAAGGTATCATCATAGTCAGATACCACTGCTAAACTTTGTTTCTTTTCAAAATCGGCAGTGTAGGACTCTGTTTTAATAGAGCCTATTTGGGAGAATGTAAATAAAGGTAAAAATAATAGACTACCAAGGACTTTCATCTTCAGATTTCTCTTTTTTAGCAGGTTTTTCTACAACTTTTTCTCTAATGATTGTAGTAGGAGCTGCACTTTGTTTTTGTTGGTTAGTATTCTCAATATTAACTACGATTGGTGCCACAGGAGCAGACGCTTCAGTTTTAACTTCTTCTTTGTGCTCAGTTTCTCCTCCAAACAAATGTGTAGAAGCCCACACACCTGCTGCTGTAACTAATGTACCTATTGCTCCGATAATAGTTTTTTTCAAACTATCCATAGAACCATCGTTTTGAATTTCTTCTGACATAATATTTATTTTTATTGTTTAATAATTTTTGAAACTAGCACACTTTTGTTATCTAATAGCAATTTTGCTGTATAAATTCCCGCAGATAGTGTACCTAAATCCGCTCTATAAGTGTATTGTCCTTTTGCTACAGGTTCTGATAATACTGTAATGCGTAAGCTACCCAATATATCATAAACTGATAATGTGGCATTTGTGCTTTCTTCTACATTAAAAACAATATCTATAATTCCCGTTGTAGGATTTGGATAAACTTCCATAGTGTTAGCATCTATAATTCTTCCAATATTAGTGGGAGACATTTTTCTCACTTGTATAATATTATTACTAGGAGATAGAGATAAATCTTTTGATTGTACGTTTCCTGCAAATTTACTTGAAGTGTAAAGAGGACTAACTCCCCAATCAGCTTGAGGTTTTAATGCTAAAAACTGAAATGTAATAATTTCATCTCCATTTTTTAAAGGATTAGTATTGTTACTTGGATCATATCCTCCCCAAGAAATTTCTCCTTCACTAGGATTTACATAAGTGAACCATTTTTGTGTATTAGCACTAGAGTAGATTCCTTTAAAATTAAGAAGTGTGCTATCATATTTCAACCCAAATTGCAAAGCCAATACATTGATGCTGTCAGATTTTAAACTTACAGGGATATTAACCATATTTCCTTCATTTACATTTAATTTAGGGACAGTTAACTCAATATTATTAGTAGGGAAATCATATTCCACTTTTGTATCAATAACTCTGTGAGTTTGAGGGTCTAAATCTTGTGGACCATTTATAAGGATTTCCATTGGAGTTGTTCTAGCCATATTGTATCCTGTAGAGTTAGCATCTCCTGGAACCACTACATAATATGTAACCGAGTCAGGTTGCCCTGGCAATATATCAAAGTAAAAATTAGTTACACCTGAAATAGTTGATGTATAGTTTGTTGTAGGTGTTCCTGTAATTGTAGCATATTCTGCTGCTGTAAAGAATTTAATATCTTTTACATTATTAGACCAACTTGTTATTCTTCCTGCTACTCTTCCAAATACTCCAAAAGCATCCGCCACTGTAATATTAGAATTGCCATTTACATCCGCAGCATAGAAATCAAAATCTTTTGGGGTACCCACACCCAATACCCATTGGTTAATCAATTGAGCGTCTGTTGTAGAAACTACATTACCTACACCCATTGTATCCCCTTTAACTGCTAATCTTACATCCCAGAAAGTAGTATCCAATGTTTCTGAGAATGAAAACTTACCTGCAATATTAGTTTTATAAGAATTTACTTGAGCCCAAGTTGACCCTGACTTAGGTTTTTTCTCTAAAGATAAAGTTAAATTTTTAGCTCCAGTTCCATTCACATTTGCGAAGGTACCTTTGAAGTTAAGTTTTGGTCTTTTGAATTCTCCATTATAACTGTATAGTCCTAAAGTAGTATCCATACCTGCTTGTGTAGAAGCATATTGAGGAAAGGTAGATACTCCTGAAAATTTCAAAGAGTCTATAAAAGTTAAATTATTAAAAATAGATGGAGCAGCGTGTGTAAGAGTAAGCTCAAAAGTTTCTCCATTAGCAAGGGAATAAGCACTACTATTACCTGTATAAATTAATGTTATAGTTGAAAATCCATTTACAGAATCCGTTACATATTGTAAATCAAGATTGGTTGTACTTCCCACTAAGCTAACCCCTGAGTTTTTAAAAGCAACTTTGTCATAAAAAACTCTGAATTGCACACCTGTTACTTTTGTAGTGGTGGTATTTTTTAATGTAACTCTTGCTTTTGTAAATCCTTGTGTAGTTGTTCCTACATTATAAGCGGTGTCAATTAATGCCCATATACCAGTAGAAGGAGCTGCGGGGCCTGTTTGTCCATAAATGTTTATACAAGCTAATAAGCTTATAATCAATAGTTTAAGTGTTCTCATTTTATAGATTTGTAATTTAGTAGCTACAAAAATATAAAAAAATTTTAATTTTATTTGAGATTATTTTAATTAATAAGGTTGTCTGTATTAATGTTTTATTTACTATTAGTATATAAAATTGTAGAGCTGTCTTTATTCACTTTGCATTTATAAAAGACATCTTGGTGGGGTATGAATTGGTTAGTATTAAAGGGTCTTGTAATAATATGTGCCCCATTAGGTGTAGGTATCTCTGCTATAATATTTTTACCTCCAGGTTCACAATCATTAATTGCCTTTTGAATTCTAATAATATCAGTATCAGATACATCTTTAAAATCTATATCTATTATCCAATGCTCAAAATTTGATTTTAAGTTGCCGATAGATTCCTCAATTAATAAAGAGTATTCTAATTCTTGCTTCTCTAATTTTTTAGACAAGGTTTCTATTATTTTATATCCTAGTTTTTCTTTAGAATAAGAGCCTAGTTTAATATATACACTAGCATCTAAATAATCAGCAATACGTTTCATTTCATCGTAATTAGCCATTAAATTTTGCAAACTATCTACCATGTAATGCTTAATTACTTGTTTATTAGAGTTTTGTATGACAAGTATTTCATAAAAACTACTATTTTGAAATACTAATAAAGGAATTATTTTTTTTAAATTGTCTTTCATGTTAAATAAGAGTTAAAATGTATGAAGAAAGCTTATATCCTGTAAAGGCTCCTGTCGCAGAGCTAATAGGAAACACCACTAATTTTCCTAAATCTGTAACGTATTTTGGCCTATTAATAATTTTGCTTAAAAATGTATAATAAACTATATAAGACCCCAAGACAGCAATATCAGATTTAGTAGAGACAAATACTATTATTATAGATCCTAGAAAGCCCCAAATAAAGTTATCTCTAACTCCTTCCCATATTTCCTGTCTTGTAGCGTCTTTGTATTCTTTTACAATCCTATTTAGTGATTGTTTTTTTCTCATTTTTAGGAGTTTTTGGTTTAACCACTGGTTTTGTTTTAACCTCATCTAAAGCGGTCTGAAGTTTATCCAAATCTTTTAAGGTTTCTTCTAAAAATGTAACTGATTCTAGTAGATATTCTTTGAAGTCTTTTTCAATTCTTCTATATTCTTTTAGTAGAATGTAAATTGTCACCATCCCTAGTATGTTAGTGGCCAATAATATGTATTCAAGTGTGGTCATAATAAATAATTTTAATTTTATGCAAATATACTGGTTTTTTAATAAACAATGGTGATTAATTTTTTTAGCTTTGAAATTTTATTTAGTTTATTAAAATCCTGTGCTGCCAAATCCCCCATCTCCTCTTTCAGTTGTAGGTAATTCATCCACTTCTTCAAATTCTATTTTAGGGTAAGGCATGATTATCAATTGCCCTATTCTTTCTCCCACCTCATACATTGATTTTGCTTTTTCGTTTCCATTAGGCATTTTCATAGTAGGCTTGAACTTGAATTTTATTTCTCCAACGTATTGCGAATCTATAACTCCTACGGAATTTGTCAATGATTGTGTCACCTTGCAAATACTACTTCTTGGGAATATAAGCCCAACGTGTCCTTCTGGGATTTTTATAGCTAAGTCTGTTCCATACTCGTAATTTCCGAACTCATCAATAGTTAAGCTTGTAGCGGTTAAATCCATTCCTGCGTCTCCTGGCTTTCCGTAAGCTGGTATCACCGCAAGTTCACTCAATTTTTTTATTTTTACTATCATTTTTATTAATTTTTATTTGTTAAAATAACCTTGTCTCTTGAAAATTTTTCTTTTATAACTTCCTTTAAAGGCTCTACTCCTAAATCTTTGATAACATCGGAAGGATCTGTTTGTGCCCAATAAGAAGGGTTGTTGATATATTTCAATCTATTATCAATCTCTAGGGTTAATAGTCTTGAAAATCTCTTGCCCGCTTCGTCATTGTTGAGATATACGAAAACATGGTCAAACTTGCTAAATAGTTCTTCAATTATAGGAAGTAGTATTTTGTAGCTATTTTCTGATGGCAAATTAAATGCATCATATCCTAAAGAATCTAAGCACATAGTATCCTTTAAAGAAGAAGTGATAAAGCATACATTTGTTTTATACTCAAGTTGTGGGTAGCCCTCTAGCACTGCTTTAATTGTTCTCCACTTTTGCATAGGAATACCTAGTGGATTATATACTTTAAAAAGCTGATTATTTTGGTAGTATCCGAATATAGGATTATATTCACCACTAGAATAGTTTAGTACTCCATTTCTTAAAACAAACTTTACAGGGCATACATCATATTTTTTTAATGTAGCTTCTGTAATACCAAATTTTTTCCAGTAATCAATATCTTCCTTTGCAAAGAAGTTTTTCTTTATTACAGAATAATTTATCTTCTCCGCTACTTGTTGAGTGTATTTATCTTTATTTACAGAAGAAGAAAGGGGTGTTACTGCCACCCCTTTGTTTTCTCCTGAAAAACCTCCCTTCACTCTATCCGTGTACTTTAAATCATAATTTATTTTTGTAATAGCTTCTTTATTTGTTAAGTTATACTTTTGCGATACAAAAGAAATACAGTCAGAATGTGTAGGATGATGTGCCCAATCTATAAATAAAATCTTATCATTGATAACTTTAAAATAGCATTTAGGGCTTTTATCATGCCTTAGCGGATTACTATAAGTACCCTTACTTTCCCAACTTCCAAAGTAATTTCTCCATATATCGCTCTGTTGATCTAAAGTGAACATAATTATTGATTAAAATGGAAGTTCGTCATCAAAACTATTGTTACTTGCTGCGGAAGTATTTTCCTCTGTTACTAATTCATTTGGGTCAAATTCTTGGAAGTTAGATGTGATTGGAGCAATATTCTTTTTAAATGCAGAATACTCTCCTTTTAGAGCATTAATGATTTTATCAAAGCTTTTAATCCCAGGATAGTCTTTTATGAAAGCTTTGGTATAAATATCCATATCATAATATGTCTTGCCATTACTTTCACTTGAACGAATACCTACATAAACTTTGATTCCTCTTCCTTCTTCAAATAACGGATTTATGTCAGAATAATCTTGCTTAAACAATTTCTCTAATGGAAGAAAAATACTTGGAATATCTCCATCTTTCAGAGTGTATTTTGACAACTCAGTTTCCCAGTTTTTCAAGATTATGAAAAAGTCCACTACGGCATCTTCTCCCACCATTGCTTTTCTTTGGTTGTCTCCATAATACCACACTTTGTTTTTATTCATAACAGCAGGGTCTTCATTATAAGAAGTAAGCCCTTGTCCATTAATGTATTTTTGCTTTCCACTTTTTGAAATATCGTGTCTAGCTTCAAGCCAAAATGTAATCTTTGTTTTTGTGTTTTCGGCTTGAGGAAGAGTTCCCCAAATATCAAGCTTTAACACTCTCACTTGTTTACCATCTATATCTTTTGTAGTTAGATATTCAGGTTCTTTTTCCAAATCTTTTCCTAAGAATGCAGATAGGGCAGCTTTGTTAGGGTTAATCATACTAGGAATAAAAGTAGATACTCCGTAGAATAGTTTTCTGGTTCCTGAACCAGATGACGTTTTGACATTGTTGTTCATGTTTAAAAAAATTAAAAATTAAAAATATTGTTTGTGTGTTATTAAATAAAAATCTTGTCCCAATGAGTCTCTAGCTTATCATCATTTATAAGTTCTGAGATTTCAAACTCCTTGTTTCTAAGGTGCTTACATCTTGTGCCACCTACAATTTCTTCAGAGTGGATAAATGAAAGCATATTTACATTTGGTTTTTCTGTATTTCTATACATATACCCAATTGCATCTACTCTTAGAGCAAGTAAATCTTTCAACTTACCTTCAAGATTCAGCTCTTTAATTGTTTGTCCTGAAGTAGAGATTGATTTATCCGAAACGTGTCCTACAATAATCAACGTATCACAGAATCTTGTAAAGAATTCCATAATTTTGAATAAGGCTTCTCGTTTATAGACTTGACCTTTTCCATACTCTAGTCTATCAATATCAAAGTCAGCAGCTTCTGATTTACCTGTATCTTTGTTATAGGTTCTCACTGCTAATTGATTCAATAGCTTCTCTTTCAAAGAAGTCACCGTATCAAGTGTAATAAACTTGTAATGAGGGGTTTCTTTGTGGAAAAGTTTAGCTAATTCATCAAACTGTTGCAGGGAATCTATGTTAATCCTCATGGATTCATAGAAATCTGCTCCGTGCTCGAAGTTAATAATCAGGTTATCCTCCAACTCACTGAGTGCGTGGGTTTTCCCCGTCTTTTTCTGGCTAAAAATAACCATAGTTCTTGGATTGACTACTGAAGGGGCAATCTTCCCTGTTGGCAATGTTAAATTACTCATCTTTTAAAATTTGTTGTTTATAGGTTAATAATTGGTTTAAATTTTGGGTGTCATCATTTTTTGGCATACTGAAAAAACTAAAGCCTTTAGGGTTGAAAAACAAAGGTTCTGCAACTCCTGTTCTACCGAATCGGTTTTTACAAATATGAATAGTTCTAAAGCATTCTTCAAAGCCATCTACTCTATCAGAAGCTAAAATCGGATACTTATAGTAATTTGTCATTTTGTGCTTATAAGGAGAAAATAATCCTAAGATAACTTGGTAAGATCTTGCTACCTTTATATTATCTCCTAATTTCTGAGGCTCAGGCTCAAGCTTACCTGCTTTATAGTGGTTTAGGTCCCCTGCTGCCATTTGTTGCTGTTGTACACAACATACATGCCATTTCCAATGCTTTGTAACTTGCTTTCTCATATAAGTATTCACAAGTCTATCTATACATCCTGACAAATCAAGCGACATTCCTAATTCATTTTTTTCTAATTCCAAAATGTTTACGTTATCTATAACTACTGCCACTATTTCATTAGGGTCGTTTTGAGTGTAATGACTGTAAATATTAATCACTTTACCCCCACTCAATTGTTTTTCTTTATAATGGTGCTCACCAATTTCTTTTGAATACTCTTGACAAGTTTTATAAATACCTGTAGCATGGCCAGTTTGGTCGTCAAATTTGGTGAAAGATTTTACAGTGTCGAAATACCTTTGAACAGGATCTGATTTTATCATAGCAATTACTTCTTCCGAAATAGGCTCTATCCTGCTTAATAATTCATCTTGTGTACAATGTTTATTGAAATATTTAGAGATGGCATATTGTAGTACACTAATATCAAATTCTTCCTCAGACTCTTCTAATCCAAACCATATACATTTATATTTAAAAGACTTAAACGCAGGGTCATCTAAAATATAATCAGCAACACTAAATAAATATAAGTACTTGGCTAAAGAAGTTTTACCTACAGAGGTTTCAGCAGTAACACACACAAGTGCCCCTGGAAATATACCACTAAAGGCTTTTCTTGTTCCGTTGAATGGCATAGGAATACTATTAATATGTCCTTGTATTAATGAATCCCTGCTCTCTTCTATTACTTTTAAAATATCCATTAAAATACGAGTTTATCTTGGTCACTAAATATTCCTTCTTTCATTTCATTAATAGTGTCTAACAATAAGCTGCCTCCCTCTTTCTCAATAAAATATTGAGCATCCAATGTATAACGAAGATCGTCAGCATTTTGATGATAATAGTTAACAGCGTATAGGATTTCTTCACTAGAAACTTTATACTTTTTCATAAATGATTCTAACTTAGTTATAACTTTATTTTTAGGACTAAATGCTTTTTTATTTATTCCTTGTAAATTTTGTTTACTAAATAATATCATATATTCATCTAAGAATTGTTCAGAAACAAGAGGTTGATATTTTTCTCCATTAAGAATAGCTTTACCAAACTCTGTTATTTCAAAATCTAAAGGATTATTAGTATTTATTTTTGTAAGATGTATATTTCTAATAAACCCTTTCTTTATTAAGTATTGGATAATGTTTAATTGGGGAAGATTAATAGCTAATTTTCCCATTTCTTCGTAACTCATATTCCCTTTGTTTTAAAAAACTTCTGCAAAATTAATATATTTTTTTCAAATGTCAAGCGTTATTTTACTTTTTTCTGTAAAAATTTTATGACAACCTTTACAAAGCACCTCTAGCTTGCTTATATCCTCTACGAATAACCTATCGTGGAATGGTTTTATTTCGGAGTAATCCCTTAAACTACCACAGGGCTCAATGTGATTTACTTCTACATCTTTTTTTAAGAACATTTTTTTACAATGATTGCATTGCCATTTTTTTAACAAGGCAGAATAAGCCCTTTTAAGTATCTCTTTTCTAAAAGGACAAGAGTATAACCACCTCTGTCTTAAAAAAGCTCTAATGGCACCAAAAAAAGCTGATTTGGTCATTGTACCTCCACAATATTCTCTCACTACTCTAGGATTAACTACCTTTTTCTTTTTCCTAGGAGTTGTGGTGTTGGATTTTTTTACTGTCTTTCTTCTCATAACTTTAAATTTAATTTATTTGGCTTCATACCATGATTTTCCAATATTACTTTCAGCACTCATAAATAGTGTAGGGTTGGTGAGAAATATATTACCACCCTCTATCATACTTTTTTCCAGTATTCTAGCATATTTTTCTGATAGGTGAGTCTCAGTTTCCAAAACTATCTCATCATGTATTACATTTGCTATCCTTGCTTTCCAATAGTCATTGTTTTTTTCAATTTGATTAAATAACAACACTGAAGCCATTTTAGTTTGATGGGCAGCAGTGCCTTGTGTGGGAGCATTTAAACATAATCTCATATACTGAGATTTTAAACTGAAATAATCCTTCATCATTAGTTTATTTGCATTAAAGCAATTGTATGCCCCCATATCTGATATTACATACGAACTCCCTTTATCTTTAGCTTTCTCAAATTTCAGATTTTCTTGCTTACCCACTCTATATTTATTCCAAAAATCTCTATCCATATTTGAAATCTTCTCATCAAGGTCTTTGAAAATATCAAACATTGGTAGCTTTAATTTAAATCCCATTGCATATTGAATATAACCAAACTCTAAAGCTTCCTTTAGCTTATTTTCCCCATAAGAGTACACTCCATTATGTAATTCTTTGAATAATTTTTCAATACGATCTCCTTCCTCTATAGATAATCCTTCATTCTCTGCTAAAGTAAATCCAGTACCCCCAAATTGGAAACAAAATCTAGGTGCTTTAGAAGCATTTCGCTTTGCTTTATGATTTTTAATAATTTCTTCATCAGAAAGATCTAATAATTCAGGATAGAGAACTCTAGCAAAGGCACAGTGTAAGTCCTTTCCTTCCACTATAGAAGAAATCATGGCTTGGTCTCCAGTAATATCAGCCCCTACAACTGTTTCTTGCCCTGCGTAGTCAGCTACAATAATGTCAAATCCTTCATTTGCCACGAAACATTCTCTTGTTTCTTTGTTAGAGGGAAAATTTAAAAAGTTTATCTCTCCCTTTCTTGAAGATAGTCTAGCAGTGTCTACTATCGGTTTGAAGTGGGTGTATATTCTTCCATCCCTTATTTTAGAATAAATACCCTCTCCAAAAGTAGTTACATTATGCTCCACTTCTTTATATTTAAGCCACATTTTTACAAACTCATGATTTGACTTAGCTATAACTCCTTTTTCTAAACTTTCTTTTATCTCTCCTTTTTCTTTATAAGTGACATTTATACCTAAATCTTTAAACACTTCTATCATTTGTTTAGGAGAACTTAATAGGCAATTTACTTTCCTTTCGTTGCTAAACATATCCATCTGTAAAACTCTATATTTAGGCAGGGTGTCAAAAATATAATCAATTATTTCTCTCTCACATTTTTTGTATTGGGAATAATCTTTATCCATTTTTGCTTTCCACCTATCCTTTGATATTGGAAGTCCGCATAACTCCATATATGTAAGTGCCCTGATATGTCTACAATGCAATTTATAAGAATCTATGGCTTCATAATCTTTTAATTTAATCACTAAATCATTGTGTAACTCTAATAGTCTATCAACATCATTAAAGCAATATTGAATTGTGGATGGCTGCGATAACTGAACTCTAGCAATATTAGCTTGTTCTGTTTTGTCGTATATAACCCCTAGCTCTCTTTGCATACAATTCTTAAAAGAATGTGATACTCCGAATTCTCCATTGTGTAGAATCATAGATGCCAACATCGTATCTCCCACTTTTTTAGGGAAGTAATTCTTGATAAAGAAGAAACTCAAATCGAAGGCACTATTATGAAATATCATAACCTTATCCAATATAAAAGGCATAACTTCCTCTAAATTAATTATATTCTCTTTATGTGTCTGCAAATCAATTAGATAATTATTTGTCCCTGTTCCTATTTGAATGGCAAATATTTCCCCCTCAAAGGCAGAGAGGGAAGTAGTCTCTGTATCTACCGCTATTATTTCAGGAAGCACCATGTCTTCAAGATTACAGTAACTATACTCCCCTATTTTTTGGAAAAAGGATTTGTTTTTTGTGATTATGTGGTTTGTCATTTAGAAAAAAGTTAAGGTATCTTCTTCAGGGATTTCTTGCCAATCATTTTCAATGTACTTGTCAATCTTATCCAAAGTTTCCTCTAAAATACGTTTACCTTCCATCTCGTCTTTATAAGATAGGGGGTATACTAGCACACTATCTACTTTGGTAGAATTGCATACCACCCAATGAAAAGTTTTTAGTACATAATGGTTCAAATCATTTTTCTCCATCCAGTCTTCCACCCCTTTTGTATACAAAGCCCCCTGTAAGTGATACAAATATTTTTGCACACTATCAGGAAATTTCGGAGGGTAGCTGCTGGATTTCAAATCAGTGATAATAATCTCTTGTCTATCATGATCCACTTTTAAATAATCTGTCTTTATAAAAAAGTTATATCCTCTGTATTGAAAACTCCACTCAAACTGAGCCTTACCATTACTGAATAAATAGGCGGCTTCTCTATCTTTTAGCACATTATTGGCAATAGAGGTTCCTAATTCAAAATTAGGTTTTAGAAACTTACCTTTTGGATTTTTTGCATATTCAATATATTCAGGAAACTCCAGAACGGATTCTTTTATTTTCTCAAAATTCTTAGATTTCACATCTAATATACCACAAACCTTTTCTAAGTTTTCCGCAGAGAGGTCGTAGTTATACTCCTCTGTAAAAATATTTTCAATAATAGCCTTAATTTGAGGCTTTGGAATAGGAATATCTATAATAGTTTCAGTGATAGGCTCATCAAAAACTATCTTATCTATAATAGACCCTTTCTCTAAAGCATTATTTCTTTTGTATACAGGGTTTAAAAATCCTTGTACTCCTTCTTTTATAAGTCTAGTGAGAGAACTATAACTTAATCTGTCTTTTTCTTTATTAAACATAATTATTATTTTTTTAGGTGCAAATGTATTATTTTTTTTTTCAAAATGGGCATTCTAAATTTTTATAGTTAGTTATTATTTCGGCTTTTTCTCGTTGCAACTTCTCCTTAATTGCATTTCGCACAAATTGAGCTACGTTAACATTATACTCTTTTAATTTATCTAAGGTTTGCTTTTGCTCTTTACTTATCCTTATGTTTAATATTTCAGTATTTATCTGCATTTAGGTTTAATTTGTGTTACAAAAATTTCGTAAAGCAGCGAGTTATATGCCATTTGGGTGACACCTATCTAAGTAGTTTAATTCTTCTTTTTCGGTGCAAGTATTAGCTTGATGAAGAAGTAAAGAATGTGCAACCCTACGCAGATATTCAAGTTCTTCTTCGCTCATTGGGTCATTAACTTGTATGTCTTTTAAGAAACTTACAAACCGGGTTGCAAATGTTTTGTCTGATACAATTCTGTTATCTTTAATGATATTCATTTTATATTTATTTAATTGGTTAATAATTCAAACGGCATATAACACGGGCTTGGCAAAAGTGGGCAGACACATTCTGCTAAAATTGAGCATCCTACAAGCCCACCTTCGCCAAGCCCTATAACGTTAGCTGCCATTAACTGACAACCTCCCATTCTTGAAAATCTGACGGAACAAACGACCAAAACATAGGATAAATTTGACTGCTTTTCAAGTCTGTTTTTACAAAAAAATCACCCATTACCCATCCTTGCAAATACACAGGCTTATTTTTTATACCATACATCGGCAGACTTGAAGAAGTATAAATATGTTTTGGTAGTTTAACCTTTATGCCTTGCAAATTGGTATCTTTTGGTAAGTCCTTGATTTTAACGGCAGCTAACACAGTATTGCCGACAATAGCGGGTTCTGTGGTATGTTCAACTTTTGTTTTTCTATTTGACATTTGTTCTTAATTTTAAGTTTTGTAATTCTAATTCCGCTACTGCGGCAATACTCGGAACGTTATGCACTAGCTTTATTCAATGGCTTTAAATTGTACTGCTCTGGCATTTTTTTTGCCTTTACTAACTTATAATACCATATCGCAACGCCATCTTTGTACCCCTCTAAAATAGTATCTATTTTCCATTCAAATGAACGCCTTAGTGCCATTACCCTCGCTCCTACGTTGTTTGCTTTACATTTTTTTTTCATGTCATGAATGTAGCTTTTTTTGTTTTCCTTTAGATACTCTGCTACTAAGTAAGTAGAATTTAATTGCTTTTTCATTCTTTTAGTTTTTAGTTGGTTAATTTATTGGAAATTAATTTTTAAATAATTCATTTATATTTTTTGCAGATTCAAAATCATTCATTGTTTTTATTTTTACCAAGGTTAACTACGCAAAGTAGCCTACCGTTAGGTGAAATTGTCCCAACACCATATCGGAGTTTTCTCCCCCACATAACCGCCACTTACATTGAAATTAAAATGCTCCATTGCATCTTCTTCTGACATATCTCTCATAAGTATTTCTATACACTTTGTAACTGAATATATTAATCTAACTGGAGCATTAAAGTCCTCACATACTCCGATAATGGCTTCATCAAACCCATCAGCCTTTAAGAATGTTTCATCTTCGTATTGTTCTATTATTTCGTTTATCATAATTTTGCCTAACAAGGTATTTATAAAATGTGGCTAATAAAATTTAGTTCTTTGGTTAAGCATTTGTAGTAGCCACGCCTTCGCCAAGCCATAGTCGTTCTAGCTTTTTGGTTTTTAAAGCTATTGAATGCCAAAATTCAAATTCTTTAATAGAAACTTCTCCTACATTTCTTAATGCTTTTAGTTCATCTAAATTTACTAAAAGCAAATCTTGTAAACAAAAGTTTCTATATCCATTTTGTTCATTACGAAGATTAATTTTTCTATCAAGTTTTTCTAAAATACACACTACTCTATTGTATAGACGAGTAGAGATCCATTCAGCTAAAATCATATCTTCATTCATTTTTTTAATCATTTCTTCTTTCATATTATTTTTTATTTTTACTAAGGTTAACTACTGCTATCTTATCTTTAAATTTATCCATACCATTCAACACCCACTTTTCTTCTAAAGTTCCCTCAGCTACTAAGAAATATATAAAACTTTTCTCATGTACTGCTATCCTGCAAAATCTTCCGATAAGTTGTTCTTTTGATGAAGGAGAACTATCTATTCCTAGCACAAATCCATACTTTAAATTTGGTATACTAACGGATTCTTTTAGGATTCCTACATTTACTAGTCTACCTGATTCAGAGTGATAGAACTCATCATAGTTTTTCTTCTTAGTTTTATTATCCATAGAAGAATTAAATTGAGAAAACCCAAAACTAGCACCTTGCTCAATACTTCCTGCATAGATTAGTAGCTTTTTATCTGAAAATTTCTCATTAATTAGTCTATTAGCTAGAGCCACTTTGCTAGGTAATGTATTTAAGAACTGCTTCAGTTTGCCTAATTCAGGAGGGTAGGATTCATTATATGGAGATGTTAAATAATTTTTGTGATGATAATCATAAACACTTTTTTCTTCAGGAGTCATCTTATACTTAACCACAACCATTTGAAAATTATTCAATAAATTATTATCAATAGCATTATTGATAAGGTAGGAATAACAAATAGGAAAGTATTTGTGAATTTCATGGGTATTGCTTGGCGTACCTGTAAGTCCTAGAATAGATACCGCAGGGTTTATTCTCATAAGTCTCAAACAATTTTCCAATATAAGATCTTTTTCCTTGTGCATTTCATCTATAATAATCAAATCGTACTTTTCGTTGTAATTTTTCAAAGATTTATTGCATATAAAGGTAATGTTATTTTCCAAACAACCCCATTTAGTTAATTCATCTTTAAAGTTTTTAATATAAATTTGTCTTGCACCACTAAATAAAATTTTACAATAAGGGTTAGTACTTCTATAGTGTTTAATAATATCAATAGCACACTTTGTCTTTCCCATTCCTACCGCTAGAGCAATAGTGGATCTTCTATCTTTAGAGGATAGGAAAGCGTTCACTGCTTTTTCCTGGACTTCTGCTTTCATAGGTAAAATTCACAATCTTCTTTTGACTCTATTTTTTTGTCTTGACTAAAATCAGACATTAATATAGGCTCTTCACTTTGCCTATCATAAAGATAGTTTTGTAGCCTAGCACAATCTCTAGCAGGGCAATCTACAGAAATACATCTTGAATAGTCTTTTGGAAGCAAGTAGGAGGGCTTGGGTATAATTACTATGCCGTCTCCGCCCTCTGGGCAATTATCTATTTTTTCTGTCATTTTAATTTAATTTTAAGGGTGATAATTTATTTATTTGTAATAAGGTAGTCTATAATGTATAACTCCACCTGTATATTCTTTATGTACTAATTGCCAATCTTTATATTTTTCAAATAAAAAATCAAGATAAATGCAAGCCACCTTTACTTGTTTTTCTTCAGAATATCTATTTAAAACATCCATCCCCCCTCTCTTACACATAGCATTCCAGGTACCATTTATAAATTGGAACATACCTTTAGCAGAAGAACTAGAATTTTTAGCGTTTAAGTTTAATCTTGATTCTTTAAATGCAATATACCATAATAAGTTATGAGGACAATGATGCTTATCTATTAAACTTTTATAGGTAAAGTACAAATGATTCAATCTTTTTTCTTCTTTTAGAGTTAATTTAAGGGGCAAACTTCTTCTGAAATCAGTATATTCAGTAGCACTATCTTGGCTTTTTACTTCTAAATGCTTAATAGTTTTTTCTTTTTGCTTCAATATGCTTAACATATTAGTATATTTCATATTTACTGAAACATTATTAGAAAGTAATCCTGCTATTATTAGCATATTTAAAATTAAAGATAGGTATAGTCCGTTAATCCATTTGCCTTTTTTAAAGGTGAGTGAATCCCTATCATAATAGTACAATTTTGTTTTATTTAATGATAATTTCATAAATTAGTTTTTTATTATTAATTCATACAATGAATATACAACCCCATAAATGTTGCATTGGGGTATTCTATTTCCCATTGTTGGTAAGCCTCGCAAACAGTACCTTCGTATGTTTTTCCGTTGCTAAATAAATCTTCTTTTTCAAGTTTAAATACTATATGTATCATAATTTATAATTTTTTTATTTGGTTTGGTTCTATATTATTGAGGTCTTTTTATTGTAGATTCGTTTGCATTTTTTACACTAACTTTTTCCGCTTCGTAATAATTCCAATAGGCTTCCACGCTATTACCTGGAACTTTGTATTTATCGGGCATACATTGTGGCATAGGGGTTAATTCTGTTTTGGTTACATTAACAGGAGGATTCCTAAGCATATCACTACATTTTAATATAGTTAAATGTTGTTTACCATAACGTCTTGTATACTCTTCCCCTAGTGCAATCATATGTTTATACAACCACTTGTAATTAGAGATGGACTCCCTTGCCCATACCGCTGATGGGTGGTTTTTATGAGTTACTTTGTAAGGTACATTAGCCTTATCTCCATCAGAAATGATATGAGCGGTACATAGTAATTGTGCGGATTCTAGTATCATCTTTACTACATGCTTGTTATACATATACTCAGCGGCTTTTTTGGGATCTGTAGACAGATAGAATATATTCATATTTTTTGATTTTATTTGCCAGGTTTAATAATTTCTAGTGGTATCTCTGATGGCTCTTTCTCTTTGTCTTTCTTGTTCCCAATAATACCAATTTTTCTGCTCATCAGTGAGTACAAGGGTCTTTGCATCTTTCTCTGCCTTTAGATAACCTTCATCAAAAATTCTAGTGTGAGTTTGTGGAAATACTTTTTTTATTATTTTTTGTAACATATATCTATTAAATTTAAGTGTAAAATTAAAAATTATTTTTTAAACGAGTTAATTTTTTTAAAGACTATAATTAACCATTATAGTTTCTATCTACTTTTACTATATGAGAATAGTTATCCCCTCTACTTGTAAACGCACTTCTAGTATTGGGAGACAATGTACTCGACCAGATTTTATTTAGGTCAACAGGGTTGTTATCTACGCTTTTAGCTTTTTTACGAGCCACTAAAGCAGCTAATTTAATGTCAATGGGGTTTGTTAAAATTGGATCTTTCATTTTAAAAATTTTTAAGGTTAATAATTTTAATGTTAATAGTTTAAAAACTACACCTAACAGATATTATATACTATTAGGTGTAATTCAATTAAAGGGTTTATAGTTAAGTTTAATGTCTTTATAAATTTATTGTAAGTAATCAGTCATTAGACTGTCTAATTGTCCTTGCAATTCTACTCTTCCTACAAAGGTATTGTTGTCAAATACTTCTACAGAAGAATCTACTACATATATTCTAAAGCTACAATCAGTTGGCTCTGAATGAGAATGAATTGTAGTTTCTAAAATCATAGCTAACATAATAGCTAAAATTATAATTAAAAATGCAGCGGTGCTTATCACAAAAGTTGTTACTTTCATATTTATAGTTTTAAGGTTAATAATATAAGTTTAATTAAGATAATCCATTAACTTTCCATAAACAAAGTCTATATCATTATTTAATTCGTTAAGTTGATTCTCAGTCATTTCTTCTCCATTATATTCTGCTCTTACAATATAAGCATCACAATAATCGGGATAGTCATTATGGTTGATACCATCAAACTCTATGTCTTTAATCAATTTGTAATCTAATGTCATAACTTTTATTTTTTAATTTAATTAATTATTTTTTAATTTATAGTGGAGGAATTAGGGTAAATATTGTTATCACTTACCCTAAATGGGGTTTCGGGTATACTACCATCATCTAAAAACGACATAAATGCTCCTATGTTTTCAGTTTCAAGATTACTAAATATACCTCCATTTATTATCTCGTCTAAATCTTCAAAAAATTCTTTAAAGTCCATATTGTTTATTTTTAATTTATAAAACTAATTAGATGCTTTTAATCCTTTATATGCAAAGAAAGCGAACAATTCATCTATTAGAAACCAATGTTCTTCATTTTGTTCATCTATTATTACAATACAATCATTATCTTCATCATCTGTGTCAAGATAACTAATTTTGTATTCTTTACCTACAACGAGTGCTTCTTCGCCAGTGCTTCTCATTAAACAAGGGTTGATGGCTACTAATTCTGTTCCGATTTGCAATTTACTTTTATCCATTTTATTTTATTTTATTTGTTATTAATTTTGGTGCAAAAATATGATTATTGAAGGGGTGGGTGTTATCAATTTTGTTGCAATTACTTTAATTTTTGTTTCAATTTACGAATAATTCATTATAAATACCCTCTTCTTGAAATTTCAATAGGTATGCTTGGCACTTATTTGTAAAACTTTCCGTGTCTAGTCCTTGCACCTCCACAAATCCGTTGAAGTTAAATGTTTTGAGGGGTTCGCAATGCACCACTTGTTTCTTGCTCTGAATAAATACATAGTTTCCCATTTGTATTACATTTGTGTTTCCATCTGTTAAGATCTTTTTTGTCATTTTTATGGCTTTTAATTATTTTTATAATTTTTAATAAATTCTACTACTGCTGAATAAATCGCTTCAAACATACTTCCCTCAATAACATCTACCAGTACTTCACTTTTTGTATTGTTCACTATTTTTACATGATTATCATGTATCTGCACCAAGTTATTAAGGTTGTTTATTTTATCCACTACCTCCATAAGCCACCGCCAATCGGTATAGTAGTGTAATTCGCTAGTCATATACCCTTGCTCAAAGTATAATCCATCTGACTTCATTTCTTTTAAGGTTTCTAGGTATTTGCTATCATCGGTATGACGCACCCCCATAAACTCTGCTATTAACTTATTATTTTCTATTGTTGTCATTTCTTATTTATTTATCTGATTAAGTAATTCTTCTTGATGATGTAGGGGCAAATCGGTACATTTAGTAACGTATTCATTACCATAGCAATCAATTTCTGCTTCTTCTTTGCTACCATAGATAACTATATCATCGTTACTACCAAAACGAACTAAATTGTCGTTGGCTTTATCCCATATTACATAGTCTGTTTCAAATAATTGTTTTTTTCTTTCTATTGTGTTCATTTTTTATGATTTTTAATTGTTTAATAGTTTATTTCATCTTCCATTAGTCCACACAAAGCAATTCTATTTTGTGTACTGGCTAAATCTTGTAATCTTATAAGGAATATATTATTACTGCCCGAAGTATCTACAACTTCTATTCCGTTTTTATTTACAGATAAAGCCTGTACATCATATACATCTCCTGTAAAGTCGTTACGCATTTCTAAATAATTGTCGGGAGTATCATCTTCCAAATCTTTTTTATCAAAGATAATAAATTCTTCTTTTTGTGTAAGTAAGTGGTTAAAATACAAAGATACTTCTTTTTCTAAATTGTCTAATTGATTGTTTAAAATTGTTGTGTTCATTTTTTATGATTTTTAATTGTTAAATAATAAGTCATTTAATCTTTCATTTAGTTGATCTATTGTTGGTATTGTTTCACCATCTAATTTACCATCTTCTTTTACAATTAAATATTTTAATCTATAAGGATTGTTGACAAAGTAATCATTGTAATTTTCTATTGCATCTTTTACTTTTATTATTTTTCTTTCATTATCTGTTAATGACTCCCATAATATAAAGTTTTCTCCAAATACATTTTTTACGATGGTTGAGTTAGGAACAATAGAAAATATAGCTTTTTTTATTTCTTCAGTGCTAAAGTCAAGACTATCTGAAAGTGTTTTTAACCCACTATTTTCTAATGTAGTTCTAAGTTTAGATATACTATCTATTTTAAGATTGCCTAGCATAGTAGTATGTGTATCCCAATCACACTCTTCCATTGTTATATAGTTAGTGTTATTAAAATTCATTTTACTAACATTTCCCCAATATGTAAATGATTGAGAAAAATTTCCTTTTTGTAGTACAATATTTCCCCCTAAATGAAGAGTTAACCATTCTTTTTCTGTACTTACTTTAATGTCTCCTGTTGGTGCTTGTAAATTGTTAAATAAATTTTCCATTTTTTTGTTAATTTTTAGTGTTAATAAAGTTAATTTTTTATGAGTTTTAATTGTTTAATTTTTTACTTATTTAATTAAGATTTTTTAAATTTGCTATATATGTACCCTTTTTTTTCTGCTAATAGATCTTTAATCTTCCACTCCTCCGATATACTACAAAATAGTTTTTTACTCGTATGACTAGAAAATTTACAATACTCCTTTATAATAGCTTTTTTTTCTGCCTCTGTATAGGCAAATGGTTTGATTTTTCCTACTTTCATTTGATTATTTATTTAGTGGGGGTATTAATTACTTTTTCAATTCTTACTGCCATCCATAGCGGCATAGCACTTTGATTTTCTTTTCGATAATAGTACTCCTGTATTTCCTTTAGTAGTTCTAGTTTGTCATCTGCTGGAGTGTGTTTATCTAAATAGTCTCTTAAATCTGATTTTAAATTATACAATAATTCATCTTCATCTTTATCATCATAGGTGGATGATTGGTAAATATTAAATAGTTCGCTATATTGGGTCTCTGTCATTTTTTATGATTTTAAATTGTTAAATAATTTTAATATGTGGTTTATTTTAATTTATTTCGCAAAGTCTCAGTCCAAAGTCAGTCTTTACTATTACAACGCTTCTGTCTTCTTCTATACAATATTCTAACTCGTCTAAAGGGTAGTCCCATATAGTCCAGTATAGATTGTCTTCTGCATATTCTTGTATTTGTTCCAATGTTTTTGGAATATCGCCTTTATATCCTACTATATTGGCATACTCTTCTAAAGTGATTACATTAATTTGATGTGTCATTTTTTATGATTTTTAAATTGTTATAAATTAGCTTAATTTTTTATATATTACAAAAAAAGTCTTCCTCCACAAAACTTATAGCTTCATAATGAGTGAATATAACTTCATCGGGTATCTCGTGCGGGTAGTCATATTGATATTTATGGTCTATATCTTCGTCATAGAAGTAGTTCCATTTTAGTTGATCTAATTCGTTTTTGTTTAATTCTTTTACGTTTTTCATTGCTTTATTATTTAGGGGATGAAACTTTATTTAATTTTAGGCTTTCCGTTATATCTACAACTAGATATACCATATTTGGGTTATGTTCCCCCAATTCATACAGATAGGTATTTTTATCTATTATTCCATTGCATTTGAATACATAGTCTGAAAATAGCTTTATAGCTTCGTATGAATTCAAGGCGTTTATTGTTCGGTCAAACGCTCCCGAAATTATTCTATATTTTTTCATTTTATTACTTTTTTAAAGATTAGTTAATATTTTTTATATAGTAGCCTCAGTCAGTTCGTGTATGGTCAAAAAGATATTATTAGCATATAGTTCTAATTCACCTTTTTTCCATAGTTCTATTTCGTATTCACTTGCTTCACTATTTTCATTGTCCACTAGTACGCTATAGTGTAAGGTATTTTTTGAAGCGTCTATATCTTCTTCGTGGTCTATATATGCATAATCAACATTAAATTTATAGTATAGTTCATCTTCAAAATATTTTTGAATAGCTTCTTTTGTAGTTTCTGAATTGATTATTTTACTTTTTAAGGAGTAGCCGTTTACATAGTCGGTTTCGCCTTCGTTGTAGTCATCTTTATAAACTTCGTGTGTACTTGAAATGATAAATTTTTTCATATTGTTTAATTTTTTAAAGGTATTAATATAAAGGGCGTTTTTAGGCACGCCCGAAGCCTCTGTAATTAATTAAAAATGTTTTTTTGCTAATTGGTTAAGGTATGCAATTTCAAACGTATGACAGCCTATTTTCACTATTTTTTTGTCTATATAGTTTATGGAGTAGTCTAGGACACTATCGCCTACCTTTAAGATATTTTTTTCTAAACATTCATAGAACTTTTTAGCAATTGCGAAAGGGATCTCTACTCTCTGTGTGGTTTCAAACCTATTTTTTTCTGTGTTATATCTCAAAAAGTCTCTATCTAGTCTTTTATATAAATAATTAGTTTCGAAATTATACCACTTTGTCAAGTCTTTTTTAAGTAATTTTTTTGCTTCCGCTAGTTTCTTTTTAGTCTCTGCTTTTTGTAGTTCGGCAAGTTTACCACTAAACTCTAAAAACTCGTTTTTATTTTGTACGTTTATGGCTTCTAATAAGGTGATAGGCGTTTCAATTTCAAAAAATTGTACATATTTTTCTACTAGTGCCTTAATGTTATTTAACTGGCTTATATAAATTTCGGGTTTTTTTGCTTTTAATAGGCTTCTTCCTATATTTTTAGCTTCATTTAACCACGTTTTAAAGTTTTCCTCGTGGTCTGTTAAATGATAACAATAAATTTTGTCGATATGACTACTTGCACCCCTCACTATGCTAATATGTTTGGATGTTGTGTTGCTATAAGATCTTAAAGTGAATAGTATTGCTTTATTTTCTCCGTTTCCTATATGTTTAGCAATTGGGAAATGACTACCATACGAGTATATCGTATCATTGAGAAAATAAAAATTATTGGTTGGGGTACGTGCTTCTGTTTGTAATTTATTTGCCCATAGGTGTGCTACTTGTTGCTTATTTACTACTTTTTTCATATTGTTACTTTTTTAAAGATTTTAAATAATAGGGCAAAGATATTTATTTTTATTTTTTGCCCCTGTTAATAATACTTAATTTTTTTTAGGGGGTTAATCTTCTAGTTCTTCATTGTATGTAAATGTGTTCGGCTTTCCCTGTTCTATCCATCTAAGTATTTCCCCCCTATATGCGACCTCTATGCAAGGAGTGCCGCTCTCTGTGTGTACTTGATATAAGGGTCTTCCCTCATTATCTCCTTGTGGTTCTATGGTTCCTGTCCATAGGTAGAAAAAAAATATTATTTTAGCTATCATTTTATAATTTTTTAAAGGTATTATTTATAAATTTGTTTAATATCCGTTATACATTCTATATAGTTTTTTATCGGCTTATCTTTGCAAGATGCAAGAGCGTTTCTATATTCTATTTGCTTAAATAGATACATCATTAAAACTAACGATAAAATGAAGAGTGTTGTTTTTATTGTGTCCTTTGTCATTTTGTTACTTTTTTAAAGATTGATAAATATTTTTAATTGTTTTGAGTTTCCACCCATTTAAATGTATATTCACGGATAGTTTTTTGTTCTTTGTCGGGGGATGTACTTATTAATTTAGTACACTTGTAACCATCACAGGTATATCCCATTGTTTTGGATTCAGAGCCTCCTAAACGTCTAAACCACTTACACGTATCATCGCTAGTTGCGTTTCTGTGCTGCTGCTCTGTAACGTTTTCCGTTTCTGTGTCTACTAATTTCCAGCCGTTTTTTGTGCCTTGTTTCTTTGTGTACCTTGTTGTGGTTTCTGTTATTTGTGTCATTGTTATAAATTTAGTGGGTTAAAATAATAGTGCAAAGATAGTACATATATAGAACTTGTCAATACCTAGACACGTTAAAGACTGTAAAAAGATACTAATAAATGTAAACTAAAAGATCGCCCCTTTCTTAACTCAATTTAACTAAACCCCGCATATAACATTCTAAACTAAATACCCCCCAATTATCTTGTTAAACTTTGTTAAGAGTTTCAGAGATCTAGAATATTTTTGCTATATCTAAGCCACTAGGATATTGATATGTAAATAGGCTTTAATGGGCGGATATGGGCGAGAGTGGGTATAATAGGTCACTTACCCTTACCCACCAGAAAATAATCGTTTAGAGAGGCTCTAATGAGATAATGTATAAATATATTCGGACAAATTTGTCTTTTTTTCCTACTACTAGTTGCACCCCTCCCGTTTTCCCGCCCCTGTATTTGGTGGGTATATGTAGCCTCCCCCTATATATATTATTCTATTAGAACTCCCCTCCCCCCTCCGCCCTATGTATAAACCCCGCCCTATATATACCCGCCTATGGATATTCTGTATACTAGTAGATAGACAGACAGACTAGACAGACAGAGAGAGGAACCCTAGAGACTAGATACTAGAAACTAGATCACCACCACCCGCCCCCAGTCCACAGACTAGACACAACGCCCTAGCCCTAGAGATATTCCCCCAAAACTATTTCTCGCTAATGGAAAACTCAGTTTTTGGTTTTTAGGGGAGGGTATTTGAAAAACGGGCCATGCATACGGGCTATGTTATTGATACACCCCACTTTTCATTCTCACATAACATACGGGGGGATAGTTTTTTTGTTCTACTAGGGGGGATGATTTTGGGTAGGGCTAAAAAAATTTTAGGGGTGGGGGGTGGATAAAAAAAATAAAAAATTAGGGGGAGATTTTCGGGGGTTTGGTTATAGGTAAAACTTGCATATAAATAATTAAAGAAGCGTTAAAAAAAGTACCTAGGAAAATCAAGGGTTCCGAGAGGGTGAAAGTACATTTTTGTACTTTTCGTGTACATTTTTGTACTTTTGACCCGCTGAAACCCGCATTTCTTCGTTGAGGGGTTTTTGGAAAATGGTGTGATAAATGTGTAAAATAAATTCTTTCTAATAGAAAAATAATTCTTGCTATTTGTATAAAAGTTTGTATCTTTGCGGAGATTATTTTTTTTAGGAATTAAAAATATGAAGGAGTTTATAAAATATTTTATTATTTGGGTGTCACAGAACCTATCCATTCCTTTTTGGACTATAGGTCATGTTCATTTAAGTTTGAATGTGTATGAGGATGTTCATGAGATAGTTGCTTCTTGTGGGATGAATATAATTGTGGCTATAGGATTTTATTTAGATTATAAAAAAAATTCTTGACATTAAAGATAAATGTATTAATTTTGCATAAAATTATAAAGAAATGAAAAAGATAGTATTATTATTAGGGATTATGAGTGGGGGATTATTAATATCTTCACACAGTATTATTAAAGAAGTGACAAAAGAGAGATTGTATTCTGAGTATTGTGATGGATGGAGAGACGGATATTGTGAGGGGTGGAAAGATGTCAAAGGACAATTTGCTATTTGTCCTATAACTCCTCTTTGTCCAATTCCTAGATTAGGGCAAGATAGATATAGAGACGGGTATAATAGAGGATTTAAAGCAGGTGCTTTAGCTGCAGATAACAATTAAAGAATAATAGTGGAATGAAAAAATTAGAAATAGGAACTAGAGTATTTGATATTAGATGGGGGTGGGGAGCAATTGTTGAGTATAGGGAAGATTTTAATGAAATTTCCTATCCTATTATTGTTAGGTTTGATGGAAAGGGAATAAGTACATACACTCTAAGTGGGGTACATAGTATGGGGGATTCATCTCCTCTATTATCTCTTACAGAATATTCTTTAGAGAACGGGGGCTTCACTGATATAAGTGAGTGGGGTAAACCTAAAGTGGGGGATTTGGGGTATTTCTGGCATTATGAGACTAAAGATTTTGTATTCTATTCTAAGCTAATAGGCATTGATAGTTCTTCCACGTACAAATATACTATGGCAGATAGTACTGGTTGGACATATTTTAGCAAAGAAGTTCCAGGATGGTTTTTAGATAAAATGAATAAACAAATATAAAACAATTAGTTATGGCGGTTGATATAGTGGAGATAGATGTATTAGGAGGATAGATAATAAATATATTGTATGTACGAGAAGGTAATTAAATTAAAACATAACGAAAGGGCTGCTAAGATAGACTTAGACACTGGAGAAGTGGCAGAAGTGGCGGTACACAATAGGGAAAAAAAGCAGCCAAAGGACCCTTCTATGAATTTCTTTATCAGTACTGAGAGTTATTCTAGGTTTTTTACAAAGGCTTGGCAATTATTAGAGACTCAAACTACTGATACAGAGTTTAAAGTGGCTTATAAAATGTCTATGATGGCTCATGCCTATACAAATAGCTTAGAACCATTAAGACCAGAGAGTACAATGAAGGAACTTTCGGAGTTTTTCAATGTTGATAGGAGAAAAATACAGAATATAATTGAAAAATTATTTAAATTAGGGGTGATAGGAAAGTTCCAGGTGTATGATAGGTTTGAAAATCATCATAACTACTGGGTATTCAACCCTTATTTGTCTTTTAATGGAAAAATAATTAAAAAAGACGTACAAAGTTTATTTAATAATACGCACTATGCGGCATTATCCCCTATTTTATAAATAAATTAACATAACAATGAGTGTAAGAGTTATCTGTATTGACGAAAAGAATAAGCCAAGCGTAATCCCTGCAAGTAAATGGGTGAAAGAACAAGAACTCTATCATATTCTAATGATATTCTATTCCATCCCCTCTAAAACAATGGCATACACCCTGGAAGAAATAGATCTTGACGAATCCTGTGCTCCTTATGGAGTATTTGATGCTAAAAGATTTGCCATACATCAGGATGATTTAGAGGAATTTATAGAACTTGCTAAAAATTGCACAGAGTTAAATGATATTGAGATAAAGGAATTAATTGAACAAGAAGAATTTGAAATAATAGAAAATGAATAACATAGCATATTGTATAGGGGGTATTCTCATTATATTGAAGGCATTAGGATATATACAAGATTTGTCTTGGTGGTGGTGTACGTTTCCTTTTTGGATAGAAATAGTTTCTATAATTGTTGTTGTGGGAGTTATTAATGTAATGGAAATATTAAAAGAATTTTTTAATTCATAAAGACATGGAGTTTGAGATAGATTTCAATAGACACAATAATGATAGATTTCTAATTGATAGATTAGGTGCTTGGGTGGATAGATATGATGATTTTGACGCTATTAAGATAGAAATAAAAGACTTAGAGGAATTAGAAATGCTTTTAGCAAAAGTAAATCACTGTTTAGGCGTGTATTATTCTGCAATAGTTTCTTTCAACCCTCCCACTATATTCTTAGATGACAAGGTTTAATCACACTAAAATTAAAATATAAAAAAATGGCAGAAATAATTATTACAGACTTACAAGGAAATAAACAAACTATATCTCTTCCTGAAAAATTTAATATAGAGGCGGAGGAGTATAAAACCACAGATGTCATCTCTAGGGAAACTTTTATTAGAAAGATTCAAGATTTAGTGTCTTTCTCTAACTTTTTAAATGAAAAAACTGTTTTTAAGGAGTGATGGAACTTTTTTAAAATAATAATTGTTAAATAAAAAACACATACAAAATGGGAGTATATAAACAAAGTATAAAAAAAGGCAAGAAAGAGTGCTTTATAGAAAGGGCTAGAGTATTACTAGCCACTAGAGGGCTATTACTTTCTGACAAGACCCTAGAGGTTTTATATTGGGTATTGTATTATAAAATAGACTACCCTGCATTAGATGCTAATAATGTAAATAAATTTAAGAATATGAATCAAATGCATGTAGTGATTGCAAAGCACATGCAAGTATTTTCTTCTTATATTGGGGCTTATATAAATGATAGAATCATTCCTTTTAAGATTTTAAAGAAGACGGTTTCAATACCAGCAGATAGATTCTCTAAACCTAGGGTATTGGATTATGAAATACCTCAATGGCTAGAAAAAATGTATAAAGATAAAGAATTTAAATTAGATATAAATTTTATATATGAATAAGAGCATTGTACAGATAATAAAAGAAATGAACTCTCCATATAGAAAGCTTATGATAATGGATAATGCCACCTATGACATGCTTAAAAGAGAACTAGGTATGGAATACTATGAGGAGCTAGTAAAGTATAAAAACCTCACCATAGCTATAAGCTTAGACAATAACTTAAAATTAATGTTAGTATGATGATGATGATATTGGCTGTAAAATTACTTTTAATCTTAACTTTTCTGCTCACCATGGCAGCTTTAAATATATTTTTTAAGGTAGAAGAAGACTGTGATTTTAATATAATGATTAAAAGAATAGCCAGAGACTTTTTAATTATAGTGGTGCTATTTTGTTTAATATCCACCTTAGTGATTGCAAATGTCCAATAGTATATTTGAGGAAGTTTCTAGTAATCTTGGGGATGTTTCCCCCGAAATGGTGGAAATCATTTATAAAGATTATGTAAAAACGCTTTCAAAGGAAATGTCAAAGTCTCCAGATAGGGAAATGTATTTGCCTAAGTTTGGTAAAATAGTTCCAAGCATTATTAAGATAAAGAAAAGGCTTAGGATGTTCTTTAAGTTGAGGCATGTAGAAAAAACACAAAAAATGATAAACACAATTAGATCATTAAGAAATAATAAAAATAAAAGAAAATAAAAATTATTTTCGTATATTTGTAAAAATTTTAAAACACACAAAACAATCAAAATTATGACAATTAAAGAATTCAAAGAACAACCAATTCCAGATTTCGGGTTTGAAATCAAAAGAGAAAATCACATTTTAGTACAATGTTACGCTAAAAAAAGTGCATTGGCTTCTCAGCTAGTGGGCATGGACAACCGTAAAACCACTGAAATTAAAAATGCTTTTAAAGTATTGATGGCTAATGGTTCTAAAACCTTTAAAGAAGGAGATATTATTTCTCTTGGAGATAATATGGTGGATAAACCAATTGTAAGCTATAAGCCGCCTGTAGGAGGAGATCCTGATGGAGAAGCTAGACCAGTATTCGGGTCCTATCTACAAGGACTAATGCCATTTGCATTCTTCTGTAATAAGTTAGAAGACGCAGACGATGCTTTAGAGCTTACATTTTTAATACCAGAGGATCTTGTCACCGTAAAACATAATATATAAAATGGAAAAAAATATCAATAAGAAAAAAACACCAGCTTCTCCTAAGAAGAGATCGTCTAGAGTAACTAAAAAAGAAGAGACATCTTTGTTAGAGAGCAATAAGATAGAGGATAGCATTATAAATGAAACTCCAATTGTTTATAATACCCCAAAATGCACTGTTCCTTCTTCAGATATTCTTGGAATAAAGTCATTTACGGAGTCTTTACGAGACAAAATTGTAAATTTTATAAAACTATTACTAACCTATAAATAAAAAAATGAAAACATTACCAATTATGGTCGTTAAAAAGAAAATTGTTTCTATGACCAAAGAAATGAATGAAGGAGATGAAACTTTTATCTTGAAAAAAAGAACTGATAAAGAAGAAGTTACAAAAACTTTGGAAAAAATCAGCAACGGATGGCTTTTAACAGTGGATAAATATCCTTTCAATGGAGAAGGGGAATATTCTTGTGTTAAAAAGTATTTTGAAACAAACCCTTTAGAAATGGAGTCAGAAGACGACAGTAAAGAAGAAGAGTATGATGACAAAATGGAAGGTGGGGAATTTAAAGAAAATTGGGACGTTTTAAGCCTATAAAAAATTTAATATGTTTGCCAATCCAAATGCAGCTAATCCTGCAAAGATTAATTTTAAGAATGTAAAAAACTTCCTCTCTGCACAAGTTAGAGAGGCAGGTTTTTTGCCTGAATGTGAAAAAGAACAAGTGCTCTGGAGAGCAGAAGTGGCTAAAGAATGCACTGTAAATGGTAGCTGCTTAGAATGTGGGTGTGAAACCCCTGATCTGTATTATGGTACAGATGGGTGTAAAAGAAAGGAAACCCCTTGCTTCCCTGATATGATGGGAGAAGAGGAGTGGGAGAAATTTAAATTAGAAAACAATATAAATTTTTAATAAAATGACAGATAATATCAACCCAAACTTAAAGCTCACCACAGTGGTATTTGAACCAGAAGTAGTGGTGGTTACAGGTAGCAGAAATCAAACTGTAAGCGGCAAAGCATTAGTAAAAAACATAGGGAATGAAACCTTTGTATGCCAAAGTGTGTCTAAAAGCTGTGGGTGTACCACTCCTTCAGGAATTAATACAGGAACTATTATAGAGCCAGGAGAAAGCAAAGAACTTGATTTTACTATTCAACTAGGCACTCCTTCAGATAAATTCATTTATGTTCATGGTAATGCCACCGCAATATCCCTTAGAATCACAAAAAACATTATTTCTTAAACTTTTATTATGGAACTAATTGTAGATAATAAAAGATTAACTTATATTTTTCATAATGATTTTGAGTTATCAGCAATCAATGATGCCTTAACATTTTTAAATAATAATGATTTACCTATTAATTTTTTCATTACCACTCCTGGAGGTTATACAAGTTTTGTACATCCTTTATCTAAAGCCATTGAGGATTATGAGGATATAGTTCTCTACCCTATTGAGGAATGCTCAAGTTCAGGGTTTTTCTTATTAATGAACACTACCGCTCCAATTTGTTTTTTAGATAAATCAATGAGGAGTATTGTTCATTTTCCAAGAATAGATTGTTTAGTGGATCTTAATGAAACTCCTATTTATGATAGGAAAGAATTAAAACTTAGATCAGCAAATGATAAATTTAAAGACCTTTTGTTAAAATTACCATTAGAGCAAAAACAACTAAAAAAACTATTAAAAGGAGAAGACATAACCCTATATTATAATGATTATTTAGAGATTTTTAAAGATAGAATAATACATGAGTAACCATAATAATCATTTTGAAATTAGAAAAAGTAAAAGACTAAAACAAGTCCATTCTACAAGGGATTTCTTTACTGGCGAAACTGTTCTATTTATATGTTGCGAAGAATTAAAAACACCTACTCAACACACAATACAATTAGACGTAAATTACCATGTGCTAGACCCTATTGTAAAATACATTAAGCATTCCTTTGACCCCAACGTAAGAGTAGAAGGACATTCTTTAGTGGCTATTAGGAAAATAAGAGAAGGAGATGAGATAAAGAGAAACTATTACGAAACTGAGGAAATTATTGTAAAAGAGTTTACAGATAAGGAAACAGGAGAAAAGGTAAACACAAAGAATCTCTATTTATTTAATAATAAAAACACAGACGATGGATTATTATTTAATGCAGAATTTTGATTATGAGGTTAATAGAAATTTATTTTGGGAAGTGAATCCTGAATTTAAATTTACAGAACCTTTTGATAATTTTTATAATTCTTCAGAGAACAAGGACTACACTTCAGAAGTAATGTGGGCCATATATCTTTTTTGTGATATAAAGTCTCCAAAGATTAGACTTAGAAAAGACGAGAGAGCAGAAGACATTAAAAAATACTTTTTAAAAGAAGATTCTTTTGATTTTGAACATTATGAACACTTGATAGATGCCTACCCAAAGGTAGTGATGACAAAGATACAAAGAGAGTTGAAGGTATGGCAGGATAAGATAGAGGAGAGAAATAAGTTCCTAGAAACCCTTTCTTATAGCTTAGATACCTTTGAAGCCCTTGATAAGATGATGAAAGACTCCAAGCTTATCTGGGAATCTTTTGGAAAGGTTTACAAGGAATACCAAGATGAGAACATTGAAACTAGGGCTAGAGGTGGAAGAGAAGAATCTTTCACTGAGAAATTAGTAAGCAAAGCAAGCAAAAAATAAATAACACACACAAAACAATAATTTATAAAACTAAAAAGTATGTACCCAGTAAATAAACCAAATATTTATAATCAGCCAAAACCAGGAGAAAGATTTTCTTTAAAAGAAGGGAGATATTTTTGGTATTCAAGTATTATGAAAACGTATAATAAAGCCCAACAAGCTGCTTGGCAGAAAGAAATGGAAGAAAAAACCAAGCAAGACCCTCAAACAACAGATGATAATATTAATTGATACGGAAGATAAAGTAATTGAAGTAGAAGGTGTTGATAACGCAAAAGAAACAAAAAAACTTATTAGAGAAACTCTAAAAAATTTTGATGATTTTGAGCACATTATAACTCCCTCTATAGAAATTAAAATTATTCCTATAAATACAGATTTTATAATGAATAATTTTTTTAAAAATTTTACTAATCTATCTGGTGACAAAAAAAATAGTTTAGACATAAAACCTGGTCCGCCAAAACAATGATTATAGATACTTCTTATATTTTTCCAAAAATATATGACAATACTCCTTTTATTAAAAACCACCCTGTTTTACACCCTCATAGTACAGCTTATTCTGAATATTGGACTAAAGAACTTGAGGAATTTATTTTAGGGATGTGGAGAGAGGAGCAAACTCCTGAAGGACTGCGTTGGAGGTACATGAACCCTCAATTAAACTACTTTGCCAACTATCACACCATCACTATCCAAGATGGTAAGCAACGTATTAAATCTAGACCTAGCCTATTGGATATAAACTGGACAATTTTAAATTGTTGGTTTATTTGTAGAGGCTTTAGTGGGTTTGATGAGGATGATGAATACACCTGTAATTGGACTGCAAAGTTAAAGCAAGATAAATTGTTAAACAATAGTCTTCCTGATATTCCTCTTAAATTTTTAAATAACCTCACTGATAATTGTTATAAGAAAGATGGCACTTTAAAGACTTATGTAGACCCTTTAGAATATCTTAATGGTACCCATGAAAAACCTCTTGGTAATCCTTTATATGAGAACAACGCATTGAACCTCTTTGTGTTAGGATCTAGGTCTGGAGGAAAAAGCTTTATGGCATCAGCGTTAATGGAGCATGAATGGTTGTCAGACGGGGCAAAGACCGTGGAGGATTATCTATCAGGTAGGAATAAAGTGGAAATATTTTGCGGGTCAGCTAGTTCAGGAAAATCTTCCCAGCTTTTAGATAAATTCTCAAACTCTTTAAAGAATCTTCCTGGGGAGTATTTTGACAGAGATTATTTTCCTTCTCCTTTTAGTAGGACTTTTTCAGGAACATTGAAGGTAGGTAATTCAAAAAATCCTTACAGGTTTGAGTATGAGAAAAAGATAGGAAATTCTCTAGTAAAAGAAGGTACAGGGTCCTTGTTGATACATGAAACGTATAAAGACAATAAGCAAGCGGCCGTTGGAGGTCGTTATAATGTCCTAGTGGTAGAAGAGGTGGGATTGGAAGATAAGATTCTCACCGTACATGGGGCTAATGAGTCTACGCAAGATATGGGGGCAGGTAAGTTTGGATCTTCCTTATATTTAGGAACAGGTGGGGATATGGATAAAGTTATTGAGTCTGAGATTATATTCAGAGACCCTGAGGCTTATGATTTTCTAGGATTTAAAGATATTTATGAAGGAAGAGGAACTATAGGCTTCTTTCTTCCAGCTATTTACACCAATTTAGCATATAAAGATGAAAATGGTAATACGGATGTAGACACCTCTCTTAAATTTGAGATGGAAAGACGTGAAGAAAAGAAGCAAGCTAATAATACTTCTGCTTATGATGAGTATATTATGTCTAGGCCAATTAAGCCTTCTGAAATGTTTCTCTCAAAAACAGGTAATAAATTCCCAATCGTTATGCTAAGAGAACAACAAGCTTCCAATGATAGATACCAGTTTAAAAAACATTTAAGAACATTGGGAAACCTTGTTGAAGATCCTGATTTTATTACAGGGGTTAAATTTAAGCCTAACTTTGATTTAAGACCTATAGATAGATTTCCGCATGATTCTAAGTCAGATTTAAAAAGTGCTTGGGAATTTTATGAGCACCCTCCAGTGGGAATTATACCCCCTAATTTATTTAAAATTGTATATGACCCTATTAGAGATGAAGGCGGAGGTACCTCATTAGCAGCCATTTATGTTTACAAATCTAATAATACCTTAGACAATAACGGTAATGAAATTGTGGCTTGGTGGGTAGGAAGATATGATATGCCTGAAGAAATACATTTAAATTGTGTGTTGGCTGCTAAATACTTTAATGCACAGGTAATGTTTGAGAATAACATTATTGACTTTAAGAATTATTGTATGCGTACAGGAAACTACCATATACTTGCCCCCACCCCAAAACAAATAATTGAGAAAGCTATAAAAGACCCCACATTAAAGTATGATGTGGGAATTCCAATGACAAACCCCTTGAAGCAATATGCTTTAAGATTGGCACAACAATGGTTGTTGGAGGAGAAGAAAAAATATGCAGAAGAGCTAGAGGATGGGACTAAGAGAGAAATAGTGGTGAGAAACTTAAACACTATAAAAGATGATTTGCTATTAGAAGAACTTGTACAATTCAATGATAAAGGAAACTTTGACCGTGTGTCTGCTTTCCTTTTATTAATGCTTTGGCTAGAGCAAGACAAAGAAATGGTTATAAAAGAGTCTGAAGACATAGTGAAAAAAACGTCAAATGATTTTTATAAAGACTTATATAATAACCAGTTAAAAAATACTAATTTACTGAAATATTAAAATAAATTTTATAAAAAAATAATTTTTAATTAATTTTGTTTTTTTAAATAAACTAAAAATGGTAATAAACGATAGTTTAACCGCACAATTCTTAAACATGCCTGGAAGTGATAGGCTAAGTTATAAGAAAAAAATAGCTGATAACTATGCCTGGGCAAGGCAAAGAATGGATTACCTATGCAATCAATACAACTATTATAACGAGAGAAAAGAAAAATTCAAGATAAACTACGAACTATATAACGGTAGAATGGATTTTACCAGTTATATAAATACAGGGAATATAATTGAGAATGAATTAGGAATGGATATTCCAGAAATTGAGATTAACCAAAGTGATTTTATACATTTCCCTATATTACAAAACGTATTACACGACCTAGAAGGAGAGGAAATCAAAAGACCTTTCAATATTAGAGTGGTTAGTACAAACTCTACAAGTGAGTCAATTAGACAAAGAAAGCGTAGAGAACTTTTAATTGAGAATACTTCTAAGATTGTAAGACAAGAATTGCTTTTAAAAGCAAAGGCAGTTAATCAAAAAAGACTAGAAGAAATAAAAGCCCAGATGGACCCTTCAATGGACCCTCAGTATTTAGAAAAGCTACAAGAAATTACTGCTAATCTAGATGCACAGCTTGAGGAAACCATTAATAAAATGACTCCAGTGGAGGTAGAAACTTACATGGCTAAAGGATTTAAACTGCCTGAAGAAAAGCTTACCGATGAGCTATTACAATATCATATCCGTACAGATAGAATTAAATTAGTTTTTGATAAAGGCTGGAAAGATGTAATTATAACAGGAGAAGAAGTATATTGGACAGGAGAGTTAAATGGTAGACCTACTATCAGAGCTTGTAATCCTTTGTATTTCAACTATGCTAAGTCAAAAGATGTTGACTTCTTGGATGAAGCAGACTGGTGTACTTATGACGAGTATCTATCTATTTACGAGATATATCAAAAATTTGGTAATATAATTACCGAAGAAGAGAGAGAAGTTTTTGACAAATATGAGTCTACATTAAACTCTCCTTCAGATTCTAAGGTGTGGGAAATTATTCCTAATGCTATTATGAATCCTACAGATTCCGAAGCTACTCCTAGCTGGGTAGACCCTTGGGAAGATAATTACAGTGATAATTTTAAAATTAGAAGACTTAGAGTAACGCATGTTGTTTGGAAGTCTTTGAAAAAAATTAAATATATCTTTAGGTTAAATGAAAATGGCACCCTAGAAAAAACTATTGCTGATGAAACTTATGTTTTTAACAAAGAAACAGACGTTAAGCAAGAAATTCTATGGATACCTGAATTCTGGCATGGATATAAAATATTCACCAATCCAAAGATTTATATAAAAGTTGAACCTATTCCTAATCAATATAGAGACGTTGACAACCCTTTTCAAATTAGAGGGCCTTATACAGGCTCTGTTTATTCGGCAAGAAACTCCGCCCCTATAGCAATTGCTGACTTAGGAAAACCTTGGCAGTTCTTGTACAATGTAGTTATCAATCAAATTATTGAATTGATGAAGACAGATATAGGTAATGTATTGCTAGGATTGCAAGAACAAATTCCAAAGGAAATGACTCCTACACAGTGGATGACTTATATTAAGAAATTCAAGGTGGCTTTAATTAGTGCTTCTAAAGAAGGAGATTTAAGAAATATGGGGGTAGATCCTAATTATTGGAAATCTATCAACCTATCTCACGCACAAGAAATAAATCAAAAAATACAACTATTAGAATATATTGAGAAAAAAATGGCACAGTCTATGAGCTATAACCCTGGTAGACTAGGACAGCAATCTCCTTATGAGTCTATAGGCAATAACCAACAAAGTATTATACAATCCTCTAATCAAACGGAGAAATGGTTCTACATGCATAATTATGTAAAAGAAAGAACCGTTGAGAACTATATTGAAATATGCAAAGTAATCTATAAGGAAAACCCATTAAAGGCTTCTTATATTCTTTCAGATTTAAGTATAGCTACATTGAATACAGAGGTGGCAGATTTCGCAAATTATAACTATAAAGTATTTATTACTAATACATTAAGAGATACAGAGATTATTAGTCAATTGAAAAACTTAATTCAACCTATTATCCAAAATAGTGGAGGAGATTTAAGAGTGGCTACAGAAATTCTCACTACAGAGAATGCTACAGAAGTTAAAAACATCATTGCTAGAATTCAGGAGCAAAAAGAAGCTAAAGAAGAGCAAATGCAAAAATCTCAACAAGAGCAACAAATGCAAATGCAACAAATGCAGATTCAAGCTAAACAAGAAGAAATGAAAATGCAGAAACAAATAGCTGATGATAGAAACGCTGTAACATTAAAGTCTGCGGAGTTGAATGCTCAGAGATTACAAAGAGCTAACGATATTGACCAAGATGGAACAAACGACTTGATTCAATTGCAGATGGAAAAAAATGAAAATGAGTCAAACGTAGAGCTCAATGATGCCAAGATAGCACAGATACAACTTCAGAATAAAAAAATTGAAACTGAAATTCAACTAATGAAAAAAAAGGGTAAAAAGGAGTAAACCCTTATAAACACTGGGCTCATTAATGAATTTTTTTATTCTAAGAAAAAAATAATTTATAAAAAAATAATTTTTTTTCAATTTTGCAGTACAAAACAATTATTTCACACACACATAAACAAACAAACATGCAAGAGAACAATTTAGATTTTGAAATTATAGAATTCAATGAAGATCTTTTAAACGATAATAATTTATCAGATAAAATAGAATCTATAAACGAAACGGAACAAACAGAGGAGGAAGAAGAAGATGAGGATAATGATTCTTCTTTAGTTAATGCTGATTTAGTAGATGAAGACAATATTGATGACCTTGACCTTAATGACGAAGAAAAGGAAGCAATATTAAATAAGAAGAAAGAAAGCTCCTCTTCTCAAAAAGAAGAAGAAGAAGAGTCTTCAGAAGATGAAGAAGAAAATTCAGAAGTAGATCCTTTAAAAATATTTGCTTCAGAATTACAGGAAAAAAACCTTTTAAATCTTCCAGAAGATTGGGATGGATCAGAAGAAGCTTTATTTGAAGCTTATGAAGCCACTTTAGATGAAAGGGCTTTAAATTTAGTAAAGAGTTCTTATAAAATAAATGACCCTAGAGTAGACGGTGTTCTTAATTTTTTAAAGAATGGGGGAAATATTGATGATTATGTCAATTTACACGCAGAAACAAATTGGGTGGATGTAGACATTGAAGATGAAGATAATGCTACAGCTCTTGTAAAAACATATTTAACTTCGGTTAAAAATTTAGAAGAAGAAGAGGCAGAATCGTTATTGGAGGGGTATAAAGAAAAAGGAAAGCTATTTAATCAAGCTAGTAAAATTCAAGCTGATTTAAAAGTTTTCAGAGAAAAACAAGAAGAAGATCTTATAAAATCTCAACAAGAATATGCTCGTATACAAAGAGAAGAGTATATTAAGAGTGTAAATAAAATAAGAGAAACTATTCAAAGCGGCAAAAGTAATAATGTAGTTATTGCTAAAAACCAAAAAAGTAATTTTGAAGATTTTATTTTTTCACCTCAAGAGATAAGAAACGATAGGGGAGAAGTTGTAGGAAGAGCTACAGGCTTCAAACAAAAATTAAATGAGTATCTTTCTGATCCTGAAAAAATGGTAGCATTAGCTTACAAAATATTTGAAGGATTATCAGATAAGTCAGATAAAGTTGAAGTGGCAAGTAAAGAAAAAAGTAAGTTGGCAGAAAGTTTAAGAAGAGCTTCTGGAAAAACAAAGCCAAATACAATTAAATTAGAATTCATAAATTAAATATAAAAAATTAAATTAAATTAACATGAAATTATCACAAAGTAAATTCGGTATTATAAAGGCCCCTACGATTACAGGCGATCGTAACTGGGGTATGAACTATACCAACTTAAACAATCTATATGCTGCAGGTTTGATTAAAACAGACACAGACGCATTAGGTGGTATGGGTCAATTAGCCTCTATGAAAACATTGTTTGACGGTACTGCACCACTATTGGAACTTGCACAAGGTTCTGACACTATCACTGTTGAAGGTGACAAAGTAGAATGGGAATTCATGGTTTCAGGATACAGACCAGCTCTTATCGTTGAAGACGTTGAAGCAGGAAACCTTACAAAAGGTATTGCTCAAAGAGAGTTTAAAATTAAACTTGACATTGGAACATTTGTAGAAGGTGATACATTGGTATTCACTGACAGCAAAAAATTCAACATGCGTGTAAGTAAAGCTCCTGTTAAAGAAGGATCTTTTACAGTTTACACAGTTAAATTGATGACTGACAGCCCAAGCTTGTTTGTTGACAATAGTTTGTTCACTCCAGGAACAAGAGTGATGAAAATGCACTCCACTTATTCTGAGGCATCTGTAAAAGGTGGTTCAATGAGTGTTGATGCTATCGGTAAAATTAAATTCCGTTCTGGATTGACAAGATTTAGAAAACAATATGCAATGACAGGAGATGCTGCTCAAAGAAAATTGAACGGTAACTTGTCTGAGGCAGATTTGTTAATCTTAGCAGGAAGAAAAGCAGGTGAGAGCCAACAAGCTTTCCAAACAAGAATTGCTAACGCATTGAGCAAGAAAAATACAGGTAACATGTATATCACTTCCGTTGCTGAGGTTAAATTCAACAAAGAATTTGAAATGGAAAAAGAACTTCACTTGATGTATCAAAGAAGTACTTCTACAGTTATTGACGAGTCTACAGGATACTTTGTAAACCAAGGTCCAGGTCTTCAAGAGATTTTGGAAGATGGATATAGAGAATTCTATAACACTTTCTCTATTGGTCTTATCAAAGACTTCCTACAAGATATATTCTTCGGTAGAGTTGCTTACGATCAAAGAAATGTTGTAATGTGGACAGGTGAAATAGGACTAAGATTATTTGATGAGGCTATCAACCAAATAACTCAAGGTTTCTTCAAAGATATGAAAGATTATTTCATCAAAACAGATGGTGCTTCATTGGTACCAGGTGGACCAACAGGATTGTCTTACACTGAAACTCCATATACTCAATACAAATTGAAATTTGGTGGTTCATTGACAGTTATGCACATGAAAGCTTATGATGATGTAACTTTCAACACTATCCTAGATGAGAATGGTTATCCAGCAGAGTCTTCAAGATTTACATTCGTTAACTACGGATTAGGTGATGGTTTTGGTAAAAACATTTCCTACTTGAAATCTAAGAGAGATGTAGCTTACGGTTACGAAGGTGGATTGTCAAGTCCTTATGGTAATAACCAAGGAGGATTGATGTCTCACTCAGGTGACTTCTGGACAGTACATAGAATGGAATACGCAGGTATCTTGGTAAAAGATGTTACAAAATGCGGTGAGTTGATTCCAGCAGCATTAAGAGGAAAATAAAACTTCAATAGGCTTTAGGGTATGAGCCCTCTAATCATACCCTTTTTTTTCTATCATTTGATAGAGGATAGCAGGAGGGAGGTATGGATCTCTCTGGTCTCATAAACCAGTTTAACCAGTTCGAGTCTGAGTCGTTGCTACTATTTTTTTTTAAACCACACAAACAACAAAACAATGAGTACATTATTAAACAAGAAGGTAAAAATTTACCCTAACATTAAAAAAAATAAGCATTGGCAAGTAAATATTGACCCTGCTTATAGACAAGCTTCTGAAAGCTATGCATTTTTAGCTAACGCTAATACCATTAGACCTCAATTTGATGAGAATGCTTACAGATACAATCTAGGTCCTATCAATGATAGATACACTGATGAACAAATAAATGAATTAGTAAAAAAACTTGCATTAAATGATGAGTATACTAATCAAAAAATAACTTCAGCAGATCCTTCTAATAGAAAAGATCCTTTCTTTACACATAGTAAGTGTAGAGCTAAATTAGGAAGAGATATTCAAACTCTTGACCTAAATAAACCGACAGAAGAATTGATTTATGCAATCATGTCGGCAGATTCAATGACAGTGGTGGGAGAGACTTCTCTATCTAAACACCCAGCCGCAGAGTGGATTATTGAAGATGAAATAGCAGATGCTACTGTGAGAGAGTCTAAGCGTGAAAAAACAAGTAAATTACACGAAAGATACAATAAACTCACACTATCTCAAAAGAGAGACATGAGTACCGCTTTAGGTATTAAATTGACAGGAGATGAGAAAGAAGTGATTATAGAAGACTTGTTGTATTCTAAAATTACAGAAAACAGTAATAAAGAAACTTTGACAGCTATACAAGATTTATTTATTGAGCTATCAGATTCTAAAAATAAAGCAAAATTGGAAGTTACTATCAATGTTGAGAAAATGTACCAATATGCAGTGTTAAGAAAAGAAAATATAAAAGTATTCTTTAACGGAGAACAACTTCAAACAGATACTATAAATATTATTGATTTCTTACAAAAACCAGAAAATTCTTCATTATATTTAAGCCTAGAAGAGGCTTTAAAAGCTAAGATGAAATAATGTTTTCAATAAAAGAAGCCCATTATAAATTTAAACAACATGCTAACAAGGTAGATGGACTAAGAAACGCTAACTTTCTTATACCTCAGATAGATGAATATATTTTTGAAGCATATATAATTTATATTGAAAATATTTGCGAACAACTAGAAATAAATCAAAAAAGAAGAGATGACATAAGGGAGCTAGAAATCAAAAATTTTCTACTCCCAGTCACTAAGATTAATGACGACTATTACACCGCAGATTTACCAGCAGATTACTATAGATATTTAGAGTCTTATTCTGTATGTTTTACAGATAAATGTCCAAATAAAACTATTAAGAATTTTTTCATACAAAAGGATGATATTTATACAAATGATCCTATGTTTAATTCTTCCTATGTTTTTGAAAGAGTAAACATGGACATGTCTGGCAATAAGTTATACTTATATTACGAAGGATTTGATATAGACAAAGTTTTTCTTTCTTATATTAGAAAACCTTTAAGACCAGGTAACCCACAAGACTTTTTAAATGGAGGTGGAACTTATAACTTACCTAATGGAACTCCAGCAGTTCAAAGAGATATAGAAATCAACTCAACTTTCCAAGCAAACAAAATTATAGATATTGCAGTATTAATAGCAATGAGAGATGTAGGCAATACTATAGATTTTGAATCACAATTAAATAAAATTTTAAACATATCAAAAATTTAATAAACCTTAAATAAATTTCAAAATGAGATCAAGAATTCAAAAACAAATTTTCCTTCCAACTGCCGCAGTAGCAGGTAGTGCAACAGGATACGGTATTGTTCCAACTGGTACAGCGTTTTATAATGCTACCACTAAACAATACTTACTAAAACCAGGTCAAATCGGATTTTATAATGCCGAGACCAACACAGCAGTAGATGCTACTACTATCGTAGGAGTAAAATCTATTTTTATTGCAATTGGTGTAGATAAAACTGCATCTAAATTAACTTCAGACAGTGTAAGATTAGCTTCAGGTGAGACTATTACATCTTGTTCAATTGATGATGCAAGTGTAAAAGCTCCTCAAGAGGGTGAGTCTAACAAAGCTAAGTTTAACTTCTCTTGTACAGATTGTTCACAAAACTATTCTATTGGAATCAGAATTAACGATCCTACATTGAACTTTTTCTACCCAGAAAACAGATACCATGTAGAATTGATTTCTGTTCAATCAGAAGAATGTCCTTCTTGCGATGGTGATTGTGACTACACTCATGATTGTGAAGAAGTTGCATTGAAATTGAAAGCAGAAATTGAAGCAAACGAGTTATTGTCTAAATATGTAGATACAGTAAGAACTTCTGCAGACCCAGTTAGTCCAATAACTCCAGCAGCAGGTTTCTCTTGTGCAATCGAAATTACTTTCAAAGTAAACACTGCAGAGTGTGTATGTTTCCCTCCATCAGAGGCTATCATTGATAGATATACTATCGGTTCTATTCAAGTTATCTTAGATTCAGCTTGGGCTCCAAATTCTACAAGTGTTTCTGTAGACAATACAGGAATGCAATTGCCAGAAGGTCATGGTGCTAAGTTGCAATGGGAAGAGTATCATGAAATGCCAGGTGGTACAGGTTTCGATGGTTTGAACAGCGAAGTTGAAACTACAGGAGCTCCTTACTATGCTCAATTGAACGTATCAAGAACTAAAAACTTGCTAGTAGATTGTAATGAAACATATTGCCAATATGTGTTAGGATACCATACAGTTTCTCCAAATGAAAATGCAAATGGAATGTACTGGCACCCTAATTTTATCACAACTATCTTAGTACCAGAAGCTCATAGCACTACTCAAACAGCAGTGGAAGCTACTTTGAATGCGTTTGTTACTACAGGACCTTGTGGTAAGACAATTGAACTTGAGTGTATAGATTAATATTATTAAGTAAAATTAATTAATATATTGTTTTGTGTGTGGAGTAGGTGGTAGAGGAAACTTTGCCGCCTATTTTTTTTATACATATAACATAATTTTTATAATATAAAAATTAATACTTATTTTTGTTAAATATTATATAAATATACATGAAAAAAATAAATATTCTTTCAGAGGCAATTTATAAAGGTCAAATAAAACAAGTCAATCAAGGTTCCTTTGTAAATTTAACAAACATTGTCAATGACATTTTTACTTGTTTTGGTATTCCTTGTTGTGAAAAAAAGGCAGATTTTTTTATTAGAAAAACTTATTTACTAAGAGGAAGGAAAAAACCTGGACCCAATTGGAGGTCTTTAAATAAGTTAATTTTAGATGTTTATAATTGTTGTGCAAATACAACTTTGTGTTCTAGTACCCAAGAACAGTGGTGGATTACTACTGATGTAATCAGGCCAAAACAAACTATTGAAACTATCAACTTTACAAATATAATAATTAAAGTTCTCACTTGTTGTGAACTATTAGATTGTTGTGGACCTGTAGTGCCTCCTATTTCTCCTTAATTCTGTTGTAGGAACTAATTTACGAGCTATTTTACTTACAAAAAATTGTACAGTAACTCCTTAATATTAAATAATTAAAATAAAAAATTCAATAAAAAAATGAAAAGAATAAATATTATTTCAGAGACAATTTACAAAGGGCAACATAAACTTGTTAATCAAGGTGCCTTTATTAATATGTCAGACTTAGTGGGAGACATATTCTCTTGTTTTGGAATAACTTGTTGTAATGGGTTACTTGCTAGCAAATCAGATTACTTTATAAGAAAATCTGCTTTAATTTATGGTAGAAAAAAACCAGGTGCTAATTGGCAATCTCTAAACAAATTAGTCTTAGACGTATATAATTGTTGCAAAAAAACAACTTTATGTCCAGGCTCAAGAAGTGCACAATGGTGGATTACAACAGATGTGATTAGGCCAGCTAAAACTATTGAAACTATTAATTTTACCACTATTATAGATAAAGTATTAAACTGTTGTGGAATAACTGAATGTGGATGTCCTCTTTCTTATAATTTTGATATAACAGCAGATTGGAGTTTAGTAGGAACAGTACCTGTAACTAACCAAGCTACTTTTGAAGATTGGCTAACTAATGATTTAGGTGCTACGTCTGTAGTAATAAGTTCTTTTGATTTAACTGGAAATAGATTACAAGCTGATATAACAGTAGCTGGAGTAGTAACTCTTAATTTAGCTAGTAAAAATGTTACTTTAGTAAATAAGATTGGAGGATTTGACAGTAGTTTATTAATACTAGGATTAAATGGTAATCAAATAGTTACTTTTAACCCTAGTATTCCTTTACCAAGTAGTTTAGGGATATTACAATTAAATGGTAATCAAATTGTAACATTTAATCCAACTATTGCGTTACCAAGTAGTTTAACTACGTTAAGTTTATCTTTTAATCAAATAGTTACATTTAACCCTAGTATTGCCTTACCAAATAGTTTAACTAGCTTAACTTTAGATCTTAATCAAATTGTAACATTTAATCCAACTATTGCGTTACCAAGTAGTTTAACTCAATTACAACTGCAAAGTAATCAAATAGTTACTTTTGACCCTACTTTATCTTTACCTAGTAGTTTAATTGAGTTAGATTTATCTGGTAATCAAATAGTAATATTTAATCCATCTAATGAACTGCCTATTTCTTTAACTCAATTAAATTTAGCAAATAACCAAATGACTATTGCAGGATATACATCTAGTGAACCTTGGGCAAATGCTCAAACTATTTTTATCGGGCTTAATACTGTAAATTTTGCAAGTAATATTAATTCAATTACAGGAACAAACTTAGAGACTATTTTGCTATCTAAAAATTGTACAATAGTTCCTTAAAATATAATTAAACTTTAATTTATAAACTCAAAATTAATTCTCATATTTGCAATAAATCTTACTAAAAATAATTTATGCCAGAATTTGCAAATGAAAGAGAAAAAAATATAAAATTCCAAATTACTTTAAATGAGGAACAAAAACAAGCAAAATCAGTTATACTTCAAAATAGTGTAACGTATATTGCAGGAAAGGCGGGTTCAGGAAAAACACTGGTATCTTGCCAAGTAGCTTTAGATTTGTTTTTTAAAAAGCAAGTAAAGCATATTATAATAACAAGACCTGCTGTAGAAGCAGGAGAAAAACTAGGCTTTTTACCTGGGGGTATGGAAGAAAAACTTGACCCTTATGTACAAGCCATCTATCAGAATTTCTATTCTTTATATAAGAAAGACAAGATAGATAATATGATAAAAGAAGGGTCTATACAGATAAAACCTTTTGCTTATATGAGAGGTAGTACATTTTGTGAAGCTGTAATTATAGTGGATGAAGTACAAAATACTACTGAAAGTCAGGTAAAAATGGTTCTGGAAAGATTAGGTAAAGGAAGTAAGATGATGCTATGTGGAGATATTAACCAAATAGATTTAGGTAGAGGAATTACTTCAGGAATAAAATTTTTAGATTTTTTACAAGAAAAAGAATTGAAAAATTACACTAAAATTGTTTTAAAAACTAACCATAGAGACCCTATTGTAGAAGAAATATTAAACTTATACGAAAGCTTTAAAGCACAATAAAATGAATTTAAATTTAGAATTTAGTCAACATAGTTGCAAATATATTTATGTTAATAATACTTCTGAGTATGATTTAACATTGGGTGCAGTTAAAACAACTTATATTAAAGTATTAAGTCCAGGTCAAACTGAAACTATACAACTATCAATTCCTTTTGAAGGGCAACTTACTTTAAATGCTAAAAATTTAGGCCAACAAACTGATTTAAACGCACTTTTACAGGATATATTAGAAGGATATTATACTATTGAATTAGTGGTAACACAGCAACTAAATATTAGCAGTCCTATAGTTACTAGCAGTGAAACTTTTTGTTATTATAATACTTGTCAATTAGATTGTACTATTGATAAGAAAACTTTGGAATATTTACAAAACAAATGTTGCAATGATAATGATTGCACAGGTAAATTAAGACAAGAGACAAAGGATATTGAAACTTTAAAGTTATATAGAGAAGGACTGAAGTCTTCTGCAAGCCTTTGTAAAAAAGAAACTGCTACTGAAATACACGAATGTCTTCAGTATAAATTAGGAGTATTAAATATTGATTGTGGTTGTAAATAACTAAAAATATGACTTTAAATACTTATAAAGATTTATTGTGTAAATTAGATGCTGAAATTTCAAAGTTAGTACAATCTTTTTGTAGATCAGAAACTTATGGATATAAGACTTGTAAGGATAAGTTGCAAAAATTAATCTATACTAAACAACTCTTAGAAAATAATTTCATTAGAGTAAGATTAGATAAAAACTTTTATTGTTTAGAAGAGACTGAAGATTATACGATTACAAAGACTTTAATTAGAATAATAGGAACTAAAGCTGAAATACTTGTAAAGAAAATAAAAAAAATTATTAAAACTGATAAAAGTTTTGTGTGGGATTTTCCCCCACTTCCACAACCAAATGGAGTTTGGGTAGGGTCTTTTTTTGTACCAGTACCTGTTAATACTCTTGCTGATATAGAAAATGTAAAAATATATTTAGAAAATAAAAAATTATTTTCTTTCTTTGCATTTGCAGTTGATTACAGTAAAAAGCAAATACTTTCTTCTAAATATCTTGCAGAAGAAATAGAAGAATGCACTGAATATCAAGAAATAGATAAATATTGTCTACAGTGTTTAGATGAATTAAAACTAAAAAAACTAATAGAAAATATTTGATATTATTAAACATATAAACCACTTTCCAATAGAATTTATTGGAGGTATAAAAAAATATAAAAATGTTAACAGTAGAAAATTATAATTGCCAGTACCTTAAATTAGATTCTCCTACAATTCAGAAATTAAAGGAAAATTTGTTATTAGAGACTTCTGAGTTTACAAAAGTAGAATTAGAGTATAATATTAATTGTGGAGAAACCCCAATTAAAAAAGAGTTGCAATATACTCATTTTGATTATTGGTCAATAGATTTATCTCAGAATATTGCTAAAAATGATATTTTAGATGAAATTATTTTTAAACATATAATAACTGGTCAAGAATTTTCTATAGATAACTTAAACATAGACATGGCTACTGCTACAGTAGGAGATTACTTAACTGCAATAACTGATTTGTTGATAGACAATGGTTTAAGTACTGTTGGGTTAAGTGTCGTACTTGTAGGTAATGAACTTAGAATAACAGGATTACCAACAGGTATAGTTCCTATTAGTTTTAATATGTCTACAACTGTTGAGATATTTTTATTCAACTTTAATAGTCAAGGAAATTGGTTTTATGGGTTAGATTATTTATACTTACGACCAGCATCTTTTAATCTTGTAAACTTTATAGATGGAGTTTATAAAATTAAACTTATATACACATTACTAGATGGCTCAACTATAGAAGAAACTCAGTGTTTTTTTGCTGATTGTACTATTAAATGTAAAATAGCCTCATTATTAGAAGATGCCTTAGAAGATGATACATTAAATAAAAACATGTATCTATATTATTTAGCACTAACTACTTCTGGAAATTGCGGAGGTTGTAATTGTGCAGAAATGTGTGAATTATACGAAAGAATAGTTGCATATTTAAATAACCCTATTATAATAGATAAATTAAATTCTAAATCTTGTTGCAGTGGATGTAATTAAGTGCTCATTACCACAACTGGTAATTAATTTTATTGACCATATTGGACCTGACTCTCAAGAATTAGAGTCTGTTATTATACAAAACTATATAAATAGTTTAAATTGTAATACTAAAGAGATAATTTGTGTGTCAAAATACGATACTATATGTGAAGACACTATTGAGACTTTATGTAAATTATTCATTAATGCTCTTACTATAGAGTCAACTCCTACTGGAATTAAAATAACTCCAGTTATATTTAATAGTTTTGGTACTATTACATATAATTGGACTTTTGATCCTACAAAATTTACTTTGCCTAGTGGTAAAACTGTAACAGATCCTGTGTTATTTCTTGATTGGATTAATGGAAACATTGTTACAGACTTTGAGGTTAGTTTAAAAATAGTAGACGCAAAGGGTTGTAATTACGAAATAGACAAGGAAATAAGTTATTGTGAACCATGTTTGGAACCAACTTTGTCTATGGATTACGGTCCTTGTTGGTCTTACATAGGTAATGATGATTATTTATTAAAAATAACCCCTGAATTTTCTTGTACAGGACTTCCTAATTACAATGATTACTTAACTAATATTTACGTTTCTAGTCCAGATATTTCTATAGTAAAAGACACTAACAATGATTGGAATTTAAAAGTAAAAGATATAAATGCTTTTAAAGCTTTAAATTGTGGAAATGATGGAAGGATATATTTTGGAAAGTCATTTGCCAGAGAAATATATGAATATAATGTAAATACAGGAGATGCTACTTTTAAGCTTACTTTCCCTCCAACAGTAGTTTATAACCACCCTGTTGACGGAAGCATTACAGTGCCTTTAAATACAGGAGATGGCGATATAGCAGTAACTGCCAATAAAATATTTTTGATTAATTGGTTTACAGCACCAGACCCCACAGGAACATTTCCTATTGATTATTCATTTGTAGGTAGATATGATATTGATTGGAATACATTAGTTTTATCTAACTTTACAATGATAGCAGAGCCTTCTGGTGCAGACTATGAAGATGGATTTTATGTTTCTTTAGAAGCAGTAAGTGATAATTTAGTATTAGTAGATTGGGTTCAAGGAATGCAACCTGGAGGTCTTCTTCCTGCAACAGAATATGAGATTAGAGAATACAATTTCTCTACTTTAACTTACACTATATTTTCAGATATAAGTGCTCTTTATGGGGTAAATAGTTGTGTAAATGATATTGCATTTGATGGTACACATGTTTACATGTTACAGGGCAATTTTACTAGTACTCCTGTATTTATAATAAGAAAGTTTAATTATATTACAAAGGCACTTGTAGCCTCAAGTTCACCACTATCACTTTCTGTAAATTCTATATCACCTCCAGGAATAGCAGTATTAGATGGAAAGATATATGTTGCTGAAGAGTATGGAAATGTTTTAGTATATGATGCGGTGACGTTTAATTATCTTTACAATAAAAATATAACTAATATAAATATTAGAGGAACAGTGCCTCCTGCAGCACCTCTAGATCAGATTTCTGGAATGGCTCAAATACCTCCTTCACCTTCTGAAAATCTACAAATAAACTATACTGTAGACTATAACGAATGTGGAGTAGTAAAAACTATAGAATTAACTGAAGATTTTCCTTGTGATATTCCTGTATGTTGTGAAGATTGCGAACTAGACTTAAATATAACATTTGCAGATTGCTATATTCCTTATTCTGATGAAGGAATCGTTGGTGGTGCAGTAGAAGTTACTATTACATCTAATGGTTGTGTAAATGTAAATAATATTGATTTTGAAGGAGCAGTAGTCACTGATAATACATTGGGTACCTCAAATATACTAAAATTTGTAAAAATAAACAATAAGTGGCATATTCTTTCATCTGAAAGTTCTTGGCCAGTAGGCATGATTAGTGTAATATTTGGGTATACAGTTTGCGGAGTTTCTAAAAATTATTCAGGAACTTTTGGAAAAAATGACATAAATGAGTGTTGTGCAGATTGTCCAGAAGAAAATGCTTTTACTGTAACAATAGCAGATTGTTATGAAATCCTAGAGGGTATTACCATACTAGCTGACTATACAATAAATTGTCCAGGTTGGACAAATACTATCGGAGTTGTAGCATCTGTAATAAAAAATGGAGTTCAAATAGGAACAATAACTACTTATGGAGCAGGATACAGAATAGAATTTTCAACTAATGACATTTCAGAAATTTGTGGAATTGAACTACAATTAACTTCAAACATAGATGATTGCAATGGAGACCCAACTTTGTTTTATAGTACATTAACAATCCCTTGTGACCTTCCAGAATGCGGACCATGTGTTGATTGTGACAATCCTAATGAAGCTAATTATAACATAAATATAAATGATTTATGTTGGTCTGAAACTAATCCTTCATTAAGTAAGTATGAAGCAGTTATTCCAAATGTGTTCACTTGTGCAGGTAAAATATTAAAAGTTAGTTCTATAACAGTACTATCATCTACGGGTTGTACTTATACTACCGTAGTTAGAGATGGAATTTGGTACCTTACTGTAGATAAAACCTGTGCGGACATTAACCCTAATTCAACTATAAATTTAAGAATCTGTTGGAACGACTGTGACTAAAAATAAAAAAAATGGCAGAAAAATGTATAAATAAGGGTTTAGAAGCTCTTACAGAATTTGATAAAACTTGTTGTGGTTGCCCTTCAGAGGTTACTTCTTATTATCCAAGTTCAGATCCTTATATTTCTTATGAGGTTGGACCAGAAGATATGTTAAGTTTTTCCACTACTCAGTGGGTAATCCCAATTAAATTTCATTGCGGATGTAATGAAGTTTACAATCCTGGAGGAGGGTCAACTAAAACAGAATATTATTCTAAAATACATTCTGTAAAAGTTGTAGGAACAAATACTGCTAATGTATCTTTTGTATATTTAAACAACGCTACTTTTTCAAATGCATACCCTTCTAATTTTGGAGGAAATACTTATAGCCAAACATTAAATGGCTGGGCAATGGTTGTAGATAAAGACCCTACAAATGTTTTACAAGCTAAATCTTCTGGACTAGGTGGAGTTAACATAGAGGTTCAAAAATGTTCAGATAGTACACCTTTTTCTTTCTCGTTATATACTGAGTATTTTTTTGCAGATAATTTTAGAAGATATAGTAATTCAGTAGGTTGTAATAATACAAGTGGGGCAACTGCTCAAATTTATTTATGGCAAGGTGCTCAAAATACTGGAGGACAAACATTTTTAAATGGAAGTGTTGGAACAGGATATGTAGGATGCTACAAAGATTTAACTACATACTTTGCAACACCTGTAGTTTTTTCAGATAGCTGTATTGCTACTCAAGGAGGTTCTAATATTAGATGGCAAGCATTAAAGACAATCCAATCTATAACTGTAGTTGGTTCAAATGAGCCTTTAACTTGGGGTTCAAATACTCCAAATAGTGTTTGGGCTACTTATAATGGTTCCCAAGGATTATGGTATATAAATGTAGATAAAAATCCTGGAGGAACTTATCACGATAAAACAGTGGCTAATCCAACTATTGATTCAACAGTTGATTTAGAGATAGTGGTATTGGAAGCCAATACCCCTTGTAAAGTAGACCCAAATGACGCTTTTGACAACTCTATAAAAACAAGTACAATTACTGTTACTAATTTGGCTCTAAGTAATTTTAACAATACTACTTTCTGTACTTTTTAATTAATTAAACAAAAAATATGTGTGTAGACTGTAACCCTTTAGAAACCAATACTGGATTAATTCAGTACTCTGGTCCTGATTTAATTATATGTAATGGTAATACCATTACTAATGGAGAATTACTTACATCTGTAATTGCTAAATTTGATAATTGTATTGGCTTACTCCAAAGTCAATTAGATATGTCAACTTTAGTAGAAAATAGTCCTTGTATTAATTTAACTAAAACTTCTTTATTAACAGTATTACAAAGTATTTTAGATACTGAGTCTGCTTATTGTACTCAGCTACAAACATTAAATACTCAATTAACTGCTTTACAAAATCAAGTAAATAATTTAAATTTAACTAAACCTGTTACTGTAACTGCCTGTGATTCAACTAGAGTTACTTTAACTGAGACTACTAATTCCAAAACTTTTAAAGTAAATGGACTAATTCCCCCAAAAACAATCCTTCCTTATTTTGGATTACAAACAGATTTTGATGTAACAGGGTTAGGTTTAATTCCAGGACCTGTAGCAGGATGGGCTATTGCTAACGGTAATAATGGTACTATAAATGTTATAGGGACCGTTCCTGCTGTTTTAGGAAACTTTATAAAATATGGCCCTAGTGCAATTACTACTCCTTCAGGAAATAATTCAGTAACTTTAGATGATAGTAATATTCCTCCAGTATCTTTTACCACTAATGCTACTTTTAATGTTACAGGAACTACTGATCCTGCAGGTTTACATACACATAAAGCCTTTTATGAGTATAATGCTAGTAATGCTTGTCCTGATAGTTGTGGGGCTTACAGTGGTATAGATGGTAATGATCCTTTACAATGTCAAGGGGAAGGTATAACTACTGATGGAGGGAGAGATTGTGGTGCACGAGCTATTTTTGGGGCTTCAGGAATACACTCTCATCCTTTTACAGGTAGTGGTACAGGTTCTTTTACAGGAAGTACTATAAATAATGATCTTCAAAGTTTCAGTGTTGTACCACAACATATACAAGCTATTCCTATTCAATGGGTTGGGTGTTAAAATAAATAATAACTAATGACTAAACAAAAAATTATAGATCTTTTTGGTTATAAAGCAGGAAGAAAGTTATATAACTTATTATATAGTAGCTGTGCTAATTTTTGTTGTATAGTTAAAGATTGCTTAGGAATTAGTCCTTCAGGTAATCCTAATTTATTATTAAACCAACAAGGAGATTGGGTAACTCACTCAGGACCTCAAGGTTTATTTGGATTATTTGCTCAAACAGGAAATAGTACTCCAATTACAGGAACTACAGTTGAAACTACATTGATTAACGGAGGTGTAGGAACTTTAACAGTACCTGCAAATGGATTTCAAGTAGGAGATAGTTTTAGGGCTGTGTTTGGCGGAGTTATGAATGCAGCAAATAATCAAACTATTAGAATAAGGTCTAGAACAAATGGTGTTGTATTATTAGATAGCGGAGTGCAAACTTTAACAAATTCAATTATCAATGATGTATGGAGTTTAAATATTGATTTTACTATTAGACAAATAGGTGGTGCAACTGTAGCCTCTATTGTTTCATTGGGTTCGTTTCATTATATTAAAACTTCCAATGCAGCAACTCAAGGATTCGCATTTAATGTTGTTAATAGTACTACATTTGATACTACAATACCTAGCACTTTAGATGTCACTGTACAATGGGGAAGTAATAATGCGGGGAACTCAATATATAGTGATATTTTTATATTAAATAAAACATATTAAAAAAGTTAAATAAATGAACAGATTAAGTAGAGCAGATATTTTAACCATGTTTGGTTACACAGCAGGTACTAAACTATACAATATATTATACAGTAGTTGTGCAAATCTATGTTGCCTAATTAAAAATTGTTTAGGTATTTCTAGTGGAGGCGATGCAAATTTAGTTTTAAATCAACAGGGAGATTGGATTACTGCAGGTGGTGGAGGTAGTCAAAACTTATCAAGTGTTTTAGGAATAGGCAATGCATCTGGAGCTAATGATATAAATTTTGATACATTACAAGGATTGTATTTTGCAAACACTTCAAGACTAAGAGAGGGCACTATAGATGCAGGACTTGGGGGAACTAAGGGTATTGCTCAAATTTGTGCAGTTGGCTATGAGTTAAAGTGGGAAGCAGGAAGGCTTTATGTAATGGATGGAAATGGTACTGGAATTAGACAATCATTATATAATTTTAATGTTACTCCAACAGTTAATGATGATAATACAAAAGGATATGGTGTAGGTTCATTATGGACATTGGATGATAATAGTACTTATACATGTACTAGTGCAGCTACTGGAGCAGCTATTTGGGTTTTACAAACAGTAACTATACCAATTGAAATTCAGGTTGCAGCAAGTGATGAGTTTACTCCTTTAACTCCTGGAACATCAAAAGTTACTTTTAGACTTCCAACAGCTTTTACACTTACTGAAGTAAGAGCAAGTTTAACAACTGCTCAATCTTCTGGACTTGACTTTACAGTTGATATAAACCAAAATGGAACTTCTATTTTAGGGACACTATTAACTATGAATAATACACAAAAAACAAGTACTACAGCTTCAGTACCTGCTACAATTGCAACATCTTCCCTAACTGACGATGCTGAAATTACAATAGACATTGACCAGATAGGAGATGGAACTGCTACAGGTTTAAAAATAACTTTAATAGGAACTAGATGATAATTAATCCATATTTTTTTGGACCATCTTTAGACCCAGATGCACAAGCTTTCTTAACTGCTGCTGGAATTACAGATGCTACTATTTCAGGAGCTATTGACACTTTAGTAGTTCAAATGAAAGCTGACAATATATGGAGTAAAATGAAGGCTATCTACCCATTAGTTGGAGGCACTGATAATACTCACAAATGGAATTTAAAAAATCCTACAGACTCAGACCCTGCATTTAGATTAACGTTCAATGGGGGAATAACTCATGATGCAAATGGTATAACAAGCAATGGAGTCAATGGATATGCAGAAACATACCTAAATGATATAGTTGATTTAGCAAGTGATAACAAATCTATTTCAATGTATATAAGAAATGTTTTAACTATAGGCTCACCAATGGGATTAATCGATGCCTTTGGTCAAGTTTCTAATAGATTTTATCCTGAGTTTGCAGGTAGTGACTATTCTACTTTAGGTCTTGCTCAATCTGGTAGAAGTATTGCAGGAAATCAAATGGGATTTTTTACAATGAGCAAAAGTGCTGCTGGTAGTTTTAAATATTACAGACCAGGAACTTCTTCTATAACGGTTTCTTCAGCAGATGAACCTAATTTCTTTGGCACTTATTATTTATTAGCATCAAATAATACAGTTGGAGCGGAATTTTCTGAAGCAAATTTGGCGTTTGCTAGTATACAAGAAGCACTTAGTGATAGTGAAGAAGCTAATTTTAGAGCAGCTATACAAATATTTGAAACTACATTAAGCAGAAACGTATGATAGTACATTTACTAACAGAGCAGCAAAAAAATTTACTGATAGGAAAGCGTTATTTTAGTAATTCTTATTTTAATCCTATTCAAGATATTAATGACAATTGGATTATATCCCAAGAAGAAGTTTTAAATGCAACATATGAAGATGTATTGTGGGTAAAAGATTTAGCTACTATTGAATATATTGCTAAACCACCAATAATAAATTTTAATTAAATAACACTTTAGTATTAAAGGCAAAATTATAAATAATGAAAATACCTGAATTTAATGTAGTAATGATGTTAAAAACATTATTAATTTCTATAGTTGCCTTTTTTTCCCCTATATATGGATTATTATTAGCTGTAGGTGCCATGATTTTTTTGGATACTATATTAGGAATTATCAAGTCAATTAAACTAGATGGGTGGGAGTCTATTACATCCAGGAAAGCAAGTGTAATTATAAGCAAATTTTTACTCTATCAATTAACTGTATTAACATTTTTTATAATAGATTATAACTTAATAAACGAGTTTGCAAAATTACATTATCAAAATAATTACTTATTAACTAAATTGATAACTATATCTTTATGCTTTGTAGAAGCAAAGAGTATAGATGAAAATATAAAATCTATCTTTGGATTCTCTATTTGGACAAATTTGAAAGAAGTTTTAATAAGAACACAAGCGATAAAAAAAACTCCCAAAAAATAAAATTTGACCATGCAGGTTTATTTCTTAAACAGTCTTCCTGATTTTGGATATTCTTATTATATTTATTATCTTAAAACAGATGGCAAATATTATGGTTGGGATGCACAAAATAATAGATTTTATAATTTATCTACACCAAATATAGATGACTTATTAGGTTTAAGTTTTGAAAATTTACAAGAAGGGGATGTATTGTCTTATGATAGTGTTTCTAAAACATGGATTAACAAAGTTATTAATACCTCAACAGGAGTAAACTCTTTTAATAACAGACAGGGAGATGTATATTTATTAAGTTCAGATGTAACTGATGCTTTAGGATATACTCCTGAAGATCTTGCAAATAAACAAAATGACTTAACGCCTAGCTCTATAAAGTATCCTACTGTGGATGCAGTTAATGCGGGATTATTGACCAAAGAACCTGCTATAACAAGTGGTACTTCCTCTGAATATTGGAGAGGAGATAAAACATTTCAAACTTTAGATAAAAATGCAATAGGTTTAAATAATGTTGACAATACAAGTGATGCAAATAAACCTATCTCTACTTTACAAGCTACTGCAATAGGCTTAAAAGAAGACTCCTCTAATAAGTCCACCTCCACTACAGATAGTGCCAGTACAACTAAGTTCCCTGTTTGGAGTGCTATAGTATCTTATTTTGATATTTCAAGAATCAAAACAATATTAGGTATTACAACTTTAAGTGGTAGTAATACAGGAGATCAAGATTTGAGTGGATTAGTTGTAAAAAATAATGACATTACCGCTGCAACTAAAACTAAAATTACTTATGATACAAAAGGCTTAGTTACAAATGGAGCAGATGCAACAACTGCTGATATTACAGATTCAACTAATAAAAGATATGTAACTGATTCTCAATTAAGTGTGATTGGGAATACAAGTGGTATAAATACTGGTGACCAAGACTTAACTGGATTGGTTGTAAAAAATACTGCTATTGTAGGAGCTACTAAGACAAAGATTACATACGATGCAAAAGGCCTTGTAACAAATGGTGAAGATGCTACAACAGCAGACATAGCAGATACTTTAAATAAGCGTTATATTACAGATGCACAACTAACAGTTTTAGGCAATACGAGTGGGACAAACACTGGCGATAATGCTACAAACAGTCAGTATAGTGGATTGGCCGCTTCAAAACAAGATGTACTAGGATTTACTCCTGAAAATTTAGCTAATAAATCTACTAATGTAAATACTGACCAAGCTAGTGATACAAAATATCCAAGTGTTAAATCTGTATATGATTGGGCTACAATTGTTTTTACAACTACAAGTGCAGTGGCTACACAAATTACAACAGCTTTAGTGGGATATGCTACTCAATCATGGGTTAATAGTCAAGGATTTATAACAAGTGTAATAGGTTCTTTAGGTTATACTCCTGAAAATGAAGCTAATAAAGAAAATACAATTTTAGATACAAGCACTATAAAATATCCTACAAATAACCTAGTAAAAAGTGCTGTAGATTCAAAAGTAACTGCAAATGCAAGTATTACAGGAGATACAAAAACTAAAATAACCTATGATTCTCAAGGATTAATTACAAGTAGTACAGATGCAACTACAGACGATATTGCAGATGGGTTTGATAAAAGATATGTAACTGATGCTAATTTACTAGTAATAAATAACACAAGTGGGGTAAATACAGGGGACCAAACATTATCAGGTTTAGGAGGAGTGCCAACAAGTAGAAATATAACAGTTAATGGCACTATTTCAAACTTATCAGCTGATAGCACATTTACAGTTACAGATGCTAACTTATCAACTAGTGATATTACTACTAATAATGTAAGTACAACTAAACATGGATTTGCTCCTAAGTTAGCCAATAATACAACTCAATTTTTAAGAGCTGATGGTAGTTGGGCCTCTCCAAATGTCTCATTATCTGTTCAATCAGTAGCAAGTTCTGCTACAGTAACTCCAACAAGTGATAATAATATAGTAGTTATAACAGCTCAAGCTGCTGCACTAACAATGGCTATACCAACAGGAACACCTGTTCAAGGACAAGCATTAATGATTAGAATAAAAGACAATGGTACTGCTAGAGCAATAACATGGACAACAGGTACTGGAGGTTATAGAGCAATTGGAGTAACATTACCAACAACTACTGTAATTAATAAAACAACTTATGTAGGTTTAATATATAATTCTACTGATAGTAGATGGGATGCAATAGGAGTAGCAACAGAAGCATAAAAATATGAGTTATTATAGTTTAATTTCTTTAATGCCAAAAACACCTGCAATTGATCCAGATGCAAGTGCATTTTTGACTGCAGCAGGAATAACTAGTCCTACAAT
>Ga0214163_1000017_pt1 | contig 66935 bp, 83 predicted proteins | sample LakMenepilimnion_2_FD_153001 | JGI IMG/M metagenome (GOLD analysis project Ga0214163, IMG submission 153001) | Freshwater microbial communities from Lake Mendota, WI - Practice 15JUN2010 epilimnion v4 | ecosystem: Environmental > Aquatic > Freshwater > Lake > Epilimnion/Euphotic zone | place... | reverse complement strand
ACTAGGATGAACCTTCTTGACCTCAGCCCATGCCCATGCCCATGATAGGTATGTGAGGTTACTCTTCTTCTCAACTTTGTCGTTGACGTTAATCGCATTTAGCGACTCAAATACTGATTTCTGCATTGTCTTTTAGTTTATAAATTACTACTCTATAGTCCGGATCATCTTGCATCTTGACCCTCATGGACCGGACACCCGTGATGATCGTTGAATGGTTGGTGTCGTAGCCGTTGTCACGCATGAGCTTTTGAATAGTCGTAATTTGCATACGTCTATCAACACACATATAGTACAACAACTGACGCGCATCAACCAATACTCCTGTTCGCTTCTTGCTGAACAATTCTTCTTTGTCGATGTCGAACAGCTTACAAATGCTGTCAACATACTTGTTAAATATTTCTGTCTTCATTGATGTAGTTGATTAATAATATCCAACCCAAAAGCAAAAGACCTATCCATATGAATGATATAAAGCCATAAGTGATGTAGTCAAATATACCTGAGCACTCTTTTAATATATTGAATAGCACACTACCCGTGAGTAGTGACATTGTAACATACGTAGAGCACAATAAGGGAATTAAAAAATACTTTCTCATATGATATCATTTAGTCTGATGTACAAATATCCCTCGTGCACCATTGTCTTGGCCACAGTCACATCTCGTTGAGTGAACTTAGGGTTGTAGTCAAGTGGCACAGTATATTGCACACCATCTTGTACAATCACACGACCAACAGTCTCAGAGGTATTGGCATCAATCAGATACTTTCCCTCAATCTTTACATCTCTATCCATATACTAAGTCATTAAGTGCTAAATACTGAAACACAGCGTCACTTGTAGTAGCATCGCCCTGCTCGTCAATCTCCTGCTGCAAGGCCCACATACCACCCTCGTTAGCGCAGCGCTCCAATCTTTCCTTGAAAGTCTCTTTGTTGATGACACCAATTGGCTCACCATCAATGTCCTCAATGTCATGGATGGGAACCTCAACATCATAGTCATAGACCGCAGTGAACAAGCGCTCACTGAATGCCATTCCTGATGCACGAGGAGATACATTGTTGATTGCTCTAACTGCTTCTTCTCCAATGTAGTACCAATAGTTACTTCCACCTTCCATTGCAGTTATGAAGATGCTCTCGAGAACCTCTCGAGAAACATCAATCTTCAAGTCAATTGTCATAGCCCAAGTCTTTTAGCTAACTCATCCATGCGCTCCATGTCGGATTGCATTTGGTCTAGCTTGTTGGTGATAGCCTGCTGAGCCAAGTACAATATCTCATTGTAGTCAAGCTCATCTTGGATGTACTCCCCTAAGGAGCTCATCTTGTCGTCAGGGCCGTCAAGGTATTTTTTGATTAGTTTTCCCATCTTCTGTGGGAATGCATCGGAGTCAATTCCGTATGCACGTTCTACAACATCCTCATCATGTTTGATGATAACTCTCATTGTCATAATTAAATTAGATTAGATTTTAAAAAACAAATATACAACATTCAAACAACATAATCAACACGTTGCGCGAAAATATTTCACACCATCAACCTCAACTTGGTTGGGTGCATACTGATTTACAAGGCTCTCATATTTATTCATAAACTCCTGATAGTCAGCATCATTAAGGTACAACATCCTATCAATTAGTGCTTGTACTTTTAGCTTACGCTCTTCATCATTTTGCTCTCTGGTCATTTTCGTAAATTATTTTAGCATACCATTTAATAATATCGTTCTGATTCTTCTCGAAGTTCTCATCCAATGGAACGTAATCATAGGATGTCTCCGCCTCTACCTGAGGTTGGTGTGTGTGGTGGTAGCCAAGCGTGGCAATGATTGCTACATAGCCAAGCATTAGGCTACCTAATACCATTTTCTTAGTGTTCACTATCATCGATTAGGATTCATATTCATGACCTTCAGCGTCATAGTATACGTCGTCTAACTCATCCCACTCAGTGTGGTAGTAGTACTCTTCTCTATAGAAGAAGTCAAGCAACTCGTCATCATCATCAATGTCAAGTGAACGGTTGCCATCAGCATCTACCCAATCAAGTGTCCTGAGGTGAATTAGTAGGTCTGTTACCTCAACGAAGTATAGCTCGCCATCGCCACATACGTAGCCTTCATTCATACCACGTCCTGTTGCATCACATCGTCTTGCGTACTTTGTCATAGTTGTTTAATTAAATTAATTGCTTGTCCTAAACCTCTGAGCATCTCCTTGTATTCTCTAAGGGCATCAGGGTTATAATGCCAATGGTCAAGGCATGCCTCGATGTAGACAATGGCATCGCCAATGTCCTCAATGACTCGTGCGTTAGTCTTCGGGCCGTACATCTTGTCATACTCCTCGGCGATATACTGAACTTGAAAGGGTGATAGCTTCATTGATAAGCCCTCTACATAGATGCTGATATCGCCATCATCTACTCTTGTTGGTATCTCCTTGAGATAAAACCATTTGATTACTTTTTCTTGTGTTGTCATAATAGATTAGGTAATTTAATTTGTTTAATAAACTCATACTCGTAGCCCACAATGTCACTAATGCCATTGATGAGCCCGTCGTATCTCTCCTTCAATTCAGAGTCAGCCCAATAGGCTTCCTCCTTGGTCTCAGTCAACACCCCGTTGACGTACCACTTTATCCTATATAGTCTCATGTTCGTACTACAAACCCACTCGTGTCGTTCTTTGCCTTGCCCTTAGCCTTGAGTCCAATGACTACTCCGCCCATGTCCAAGTACCTCAGGTCATCATCATCTCCGTCAATGACATTGAACCCATGCCATGTCTCAGGTAACTTGTCAAAGACCACAGCTACCTGCCCACCGGCACGCAAATACTCCAAGCACTCAGCATCATTACTCTCAGATCGTGAGAAGGTCAGATGGTAGTCAGTGCCCAAATACTTGAGCGCTCGCTTAAGGTTCTTGGTGTAGTCATAGAACTTAAGGTTCGGCATATCAGTGAGGACATCTACTCCGAGCTTCGCACGTAGTAAAGATATGAAGTCAAGGTCACTCGTACCATTCAGGCGCACAGCACTTGGTTTATTGTTGGCCTTGCGTAACTCACCTGATAACGTAGCTAAGAAGCTAGTCATGTCGTCAAATAAGTAGTCAGTTTTCTTTATCCTTGCATTGCGTACATTTGAGAATGCACCACGACCTGCTGTGTTTAAGCAGGCCGAAGCACATCCATTACTCGCATGCCCACACACATTCTTGCCATGACTATTCTCCTTGTAAGGAGATAGGTGCATGATGTAGGAATTAATTGGATTCTTCGCAATCTTTGCATTGCTTTTCCCATTGCTTAATAGTTTCATATCCAAAGTATAAAAAGTGTGCGTTAACGGAGTCGCACCCCTCCAACCTAATTATAATTCAGCTGAGAAATGGCAAGAGCCATGCTCATTAATACAGTCAAGTATTTTCTTGCCCAACAAGTAGTCCGCATAGTCGCTGAACAAGCTGAGGTCAAGGCCTGCACCTGCCATCTTCTCATCACTATATGTTGTGTTATTCTCAAAGAATTTATTGAATAACTCAAGTTGAGTGCCCATCTCACCCTCAATAGATTTTAATTCACTCTCAAGGCGTTGCCTGTGGTCTTCATCAAACCAATATGTTAGGTAGTCAGGCACTTGACCAATTGACCCAAACCTATCGGCCGCATCGCTTGCTTGCAATCCAAACCAAAACTTACCCTCAATGTCTCCTGAATAATATCGTCCCATAGTTATTTAATTAAATAGTTTAATACTTTATCTGCATAGTAGTGAGTAGTCACCTCAGCGAGATACTCATATGCTTCCATTTGGTCGGTGCATTTCCAATCTCGTAGCACCTCTTTAGTACCTACGTTGATGACTTGAATATGCATTACTCCTTTCTTGTTGTCAGCCTTGATGATACCACCCATGCAGTACTCTCCAATCTTAAATGTTTTCATTTTACGTCAATTAATTTGCCATCCCATACCTCACCATTGAGATACCAATCCCATTTGTGTTGGCGTATATGCACGCCTTTGATGCCGTTCAGGCGCTCTTTTGTTGTGTCAGTAAACCAACCCGCACTGGTGATTGAGAGCGTGCGCTCAGGGTCATTGTATAGGTACGCAATTGCATTGCCATACAACTTCATCACAGTCACGTTCGGCATTACCTCAACGCTCATGTTGCCTTTCTTAAATCTGCGCGCATTCTCAAATGCGTACACAGCCTCACTTGTTACTTTTCTCATGTTGTTTTGTTTTTAGATATAATTTTCATCAGCCATACTCATGTGGCTTGTCTCAGTTAGTATAATGTGGTCAAGTACCCTCATGTCAAGCAACTCAGCACCCTTCACCAATTGCTTGGTTAACTTGATGTCATTGTCACTAGGCGTTCGGTTACCGCTCGGATGATTGTGCGCCAAGATGATTGAGTGCGCGCCCGACTGCAATGCCTGAGTGAAGATGACCTTTGCATCCATAATTGTTGATGCCGTGCCACCACTGCTCACTTTGAAGTAGCCGATGACCTCATTGGCTCGGTTCAAACAGATCATTGCACTCTCCTCAGTCCATAGCATTGTGTCTGCGTTGAATATTGTGCGAAAGAATGTCGCCGCATCATTGCTTGACTTCACTTGGTATACTTGGCCGTCGCCATCTTTGCGCTCGACCTTGATTCTTAATTCAGGTAATTGCATTGCTTAATGTTTAATAGTTGGAAAATAAAGTTCGGGTCTAGCCCATAGTCAAGTAGCACGTCATCGGGCCACTCGCATAAGATAACCACGCGGTCTCTCATGTCGTCAATAATCTCGTGAATGTACGTAGGGTCATAGCCCTGATGCACTAATGCCTCAGATAAACTCATAATAAAATTGTTTTAGAAAGTATTTAAAAAGTTCTTGTTTGCCCTCAATCTTGTTGCGCCATTGCGCATCCTGCGTTGACCAATAGCCGTTTGATTCCACAGCATTTCCGTCACTTATCCAAGTTTCGAATGCGTTGTATACTGCACTAATTGTAAGCATCGCAAAGGTTGTGGTGGTGGTTCTTGTGCTTCTCAGCTTTCAATGGTTTGTACTGCACTTTGTACGCATCGCAAGTATGGTACTTTGTACTCTTGCATGATGTCAAAGCCAATGCCAATGTTGCCACAATGGCAAGTAATAAAGCTATGTTTGTTCTCATTTGTTCTTTGGTCTATATTGTAAATACTTAATGAATAGCACTATGTTCAATAACATAGATAGGTAGATGAATTCGCCTGTTGTCATGATTATGCAAGTAATTTTTGTACGTTAACTTCGCCCAATTCTAATACGTCACTCTTTGCCGATGTCATGGCGCAAAAGGTCATGTCGTGCAAGATGTTCGCAAAACGTCTATACGAATTCTCATTTGCTTGCAAAGTTATTTTTGCATCGAATAAGCCCGCGAATAGGTCGGAAACGTTCACAGCTTCGCACCCGTCAATGTTTAATACCACGTCAAACTTTCGGTTAAAAGAAAAGCCTTTGATGCTCATGCCGTAACGTTTCATATTTGAGCGCGCTGTCAAAATTTTGCCCGCCAATGTCTCCGCAATTTGTCCAATGTTGATTGAATTAATTTTCACGTTTGAAACGTTTAATTTATTCGCGCCTTGCACGAATTCAATTGATAATTTTGTTGTGTTCATAATTGAAAAATATTTATAGGTTTGAGCATCGTTAAGACCTAAACCCATAGCCGTAGCTATAGACCTATACCAAAGCGCATGAGCGCGTAGGTATATGCACCTATCTTGCTTCCGTCCGTTTATAGTGTGGTCACCACTTTGCCCGCATGGGCGTAAATATGTCTTACTTGTTGCGCTTCGCTCTTCGCTCTTCGCGTTGTTTGTTTGCGCGGTCACTTTTTTGCATTACGCGCACAACTGCGTTCAATGCCATGTCTTTGTAGTTTTCAATTCTAACCCGCTTCGCGCCGTTTGTTGTGTCTTTCTGTGAGTGTTTAATTTTACGACTATCTGTAAATGTTATTACACTCTTATCTTTGTTGTTATGTACCTCAATACGTATGTTAGTGTTCATGTTGCTGTTGTTTGTGTGTGTGTTTATCGTTGTTTGATGGTGCAATACTACGGCGACTATTTGGATAAACAAAAACTTTTTTCATTAAAATTATTTATGACCAACATAAAATTTCATTATACCTTAGTGTTTATAAGGGATACAGCGCGAAAAAAAAATTTTGTAAGGGGGTGTAAATTTTTTGATTAGGGGGAAATTTTGGGGGAGTTAACGACTTAGTGTCCAAATGACACTTACTACTATTTGGTCGACTTAGTGTAGATATGACACTAACTAAATGAGCTACCTTAGTGTAAGAATGACACTAACTACTTATTGTACTTTATACAATAACTAAATGCGTTACTTAGTGTCCGAATGACACTAACCTTATTGTACTTTGTACCATAACTAAATCAATCTCATGTGTGTGCGCGTGCGTGTGCGTGTGCGCGGGCGCGCGTGTGTACGTGCGTATGCGTGCGTGCGTAGGGGTGCGGGACTTATTGTACTTTGTACCATAACTACTTATTGTACTATGTACAAAAAGCCAAAAAAATCGGGCAAAGGCGGTCGAAATGCACCCCCCACCCCCTTTTTAAAAGCCGTTTCCGCGACGGGGGTCGACCTCGTCAGACCTATATATAACCCTCAGCCCCCATATATCTGAAATGCTTATCTTTGTAAAAACGATAATTATGAAAAAGTACACTGACATGTCCGGGTTGACTATGAAGAACGGACGATTGATTAATGAGAGACCGTGTGGAGTCACTGGCATTCAGCAGGCTATAGACCTCAGAAAGATGATGAAGCGTGAGCAGAAGATTGAGATGATGGTAGAGGCTGATGTACGTGCATCTATGCGCGAGAAGATGATGGGATACGAGTCTTAATTAAACTAGAAAGGTTGGAATGGGGGAGTGATCCCCCTTCTTTTTGCCCTAAAACTGAATGCACGAGTAATGCACTTTGAATAAATTTCTTCACCTACCCTCTAAAAATGGGTCTTTTTTTACTACTGTAAAAAGTATGGTTTTTACTCTTACTACTACTATTATGATAGATTATTGACATTAAAATGCTATTAGAATGTTATTTAACTTATTGATTATTAATATTTTGTCGATAATGTCGATTTTAAAAATGAATTATAATTAAAAAAAATAATAAAAGGAGGTAATAAAATATATATATATATAGGGAACCCTAATTCTGACATGCTACTAAAAGATACTTTTGGGAACGTTATGGGTTTGGTCTAATGAAAAATAGTTTGTAAATTTGAGTTCTACTTTAGTCGTTTCAAAACGGAGTAATTGGGGTATCAGTTGAAAGCGGTACCCCATTATTTTTTTGGTATCTTTGTGGTATTGTTTAACCCATTAATTTTTTTAAGATGGAAAAGTTTATTTCGGTCCCTGTAACGGGACAACCAAATCAGTTGATTAGTGTAGTTGGCATTGCCATGGTATCTGCGGGTACAGGTGCAACTAACAACACGGCTACTGCAACAACAACTGTCATTACTTACCAAACAGGCCGTGCTATCACATTGACGCATGCTGCGCAGGTGGCTTATGACATGCGTGATGTTATTCAGGATGCTGTGAAGAATGCATTGCAGACATCTTGGACTAATGTGGTATATGTGGCTCAAGTTCCACGTGCTATCAGTGCTGTCACTGTTGCGTAATTGTGCTTAGCTAAAATTAGAGCCATTCTTCGGGATGGCTTTTTTTTTGTTTTGTGTCACAATTATTTTTAAATTTGTGGCAATTAAATTTAATTGTATATGACTGAGAACTTAGGTTACTCTCCGAAGGATATCCGTTTCGGGGATGATGGGCGAGCGAGGCTCATCAGTGGAATCACAAAAATCGCAGGTGCTGTCAAGAGCACTTTAGGCCCAAGGGGCAACACAGTGCTGATCGAGTCAGCGAATCATACGAGTGGTATTACTGTAACGAAGGATGGTGTAACTGTCGCGAAGGCTGTTGACTTGATTGATCCGGTTGAGAACTTAGCTGTAAGGATGATGAAGGAGGCTGCTGACAAGACTGCTACGAATGCGGGTGATGGAACGACTACGGCCATTGTGTTGACTGAGGCCTTGGTCAAGGCGGGTGATGATCTCATTACGTCTGACTTGAACCGCATACAGGTGCTACGCCACATGGTGGAGATATCTGATGAGGTGGTGGAGAGTTTAAAGAAGAAGAAGAAGAAGGTGACCAAAAAGATGCTCAATGACGTGGCGACAATCTCGGCGAACAACGACAAGCATATTGGTGGCATCATCTCACGAGTGTACAATGAGATTGGAACCAATGGTATTGTGACCGTGGAAAAGTCGCAGACTAATGAGACATATGCTGAGAGCACTCATGGCTTCAAGGTACAGCGTGGGTACTACTCGCCATACTTCATCAATGACCACAAGCGTGATGAGTGTGTGTTCGAGGACGTGATGGTCTTGGTGTGTGACGCTGAGATCCATAATATTTTGCAGTTAGAGAATATTCTCAAGCCAATTATTCAAGAGGGCAAGCGCCTTCTCATTATTGCGCCGTGTGCGACACAGGTGGTCAACACATTAGCAGCGAACGTGGCTAAGGGTGTCTTAAATCTGTGTGCTATTGAGCCGCCTAACTTTGGATACAAGAAGCATGAGCTGATGGGTGACATTGCCCTAGCGGTGGGTGCAAAGTACTTCAGTGAGAAGACCGGTGATGACTTGAGCCTAATGACGTATGCTGACCTTGGTCATGCTGCCAAGATTATTGTGGACTCGCAGAACACTGTGATCATTAACTCACCGGTGCGTACTGACGAAGAGGCATTGGCTGAGCGCGTGGAGCAACTATGGGCAGCGCATGGTGAGGCGACTAAGAAGCATGAGAAGGACTTTATTCTGTCGCGCATTGCCTCGCTCACAGGCGGTGTTGGTGTCATCTTTGTAGGTGGCACGACTGACATTGAGCAGAAGGAGCTATACGACAGGGTCGATGATGCTGTGTCGGCGGTTCGCTCTGCCTTGGAAGAGGGTGTGCTACCGGGTGGTGGCAAGGCACTACTTGAAGAGGCCATTGCGTTCAATGGCATGCAGGCTGACAGTGCTGAGCTTCATATTGCGTTTGAGATCATGAGCAGGGCGTTGAGGACACCTGTGAAGCAAATTCTTGAGAATGCCGGCCTTAAGTTTGAGGACATCTATCAGTTTGGTGATGGCACCATGGATGAGGGGTATGGGTACAACTTGAAGACAAATAGCTACGGTGACCTATTGCAGATGGGTGTCATTGACCCGTTCAAGGTGACGCGCTCAGCCCTACAGAACGCTGTGAGTGTGGCTACGACAATTTTATCAACTGACGCTATTATCACAATGGCGCGAACATATCAAGCACAATGATCGCTATCGGGAAAAATATAATTATTGAGACAATTGAGAAGGAGGTCAAGACTGAGTCAGGCCTCCTATTGAGTGCACATGACGCCAATGACTTTCGCTACAAGATTGGCAAGGTCGTGGTGGCGGGCACTGAGGTGGCGGCTATCAAGTCAGGTGACGAGATTTACTACGACAAGGGGCACTCCTACACGATGGTGATCAAAGACAAGCCGTACACCATCATTCACGAGCGAGATGTTGTTGTTGTCGTATAGAGTCGTTGAGCTTTAGCACGGCACCTCTCATCACAGCATCGCGGTATCTCTTGTTTTTTCTGAGCATTAGTGGGTTGTTGACGTAAGACTCAGCGATGAGCTGTTCACCGTTCAGGTATTTATAGATCAGCGTCACAAGATGCTTCGCTTTAAAGGAGAGCTTATACAGGGCTCTCCTATGTGTTTTTGGGTCAGTCTTACGGAACGACTCAAGCCATCCCTCTTTGAGCATTCGCTTGAAGCGCTTCGAGTCCCATCCGACTAGGCGGGTGAACTCATCAAATTTATCCTTATTGAAGTACGCCTCTGAGTAGAGAAACAGGATCATATCAAGATCAGCTTGGTTTAGTCCATACTTTATCTTGACATATTGGCGTATGACCTTCCAATACTTTAGGTAGTCATCCATGTTATTAAATTTTATTAAATTTGTTGTGTAAAATTACAACTAATGGCCGAAGATAAAAAAGAAGAAACCAAAAAAGTCCCAACTTCTGAGAAGACAGATAACTTAAAGGCTACATTAGATGCGCTAAATGTGAAAAATGCGCAGGCAATGAAACTTTTGGACGCAAAATACGCCGTTAAAAACGACGTGGGACGCAAAAAACGCAATATTGCAGGGGCCTACGCGGAGCGCGGCCTCGCACAGCTCGGCAGTTCAGTAGGCATGAAGATGCCTCAGGGGTACCAACGACCAAGAAAATAAGACATGGCTGACAAAAGTAAAATGAAATGCAACTCCCCACGTCCTTCTGACCGCGCAGGTAAGAAGATGATGGTAAAGGCGTGCTCAGGAGGAACTGAGAAGCTACTGCATTTTGGCGCGAAGGGCTACGGTCACAATTATAGCGCGGCTGCACGTAAGAGCTTTAAAGCGCGTCATAGCTGCGACACTGCCAATGACAAATTAACACCAAGATATTGGGCTTGTAAGAAATTATGGGCAGGTCCGGGTGGATCAACCAAGTCATCACCATCAACACGTAGAGGCAAGTACTAATGAAGGACGCCTGCTACAAAAAAGTAAAGGCATCTTATGATGTGTTCCCCTCAGCTCGAGCTTCGCAGGCTATTGCTAAGTGCCGTAAGGCATCAGGAAACGTAAAGAAGACTGAGAAGGGAGCTAGTCTTAAGAGATGGGAGAAGGAGAAGTGGATTGACACGCGCACGGGTAAGGCCTGTGGTGGTGGTGGTAAGAATGAGTACTGTCGACCATCAAAAAGGGTGTCTGCAAAGACTCCTGTCACAAGAAGTGAAATGAGTCCATCAAAACTTGCGGCCAAGAAGGCAGAGAAGTCAAGAGTTGGTATGGGTAATAGAGTAAGTAACGTTAAAAAATAAATATCATGAAAAAGTCAAGCTGCGGCACTAAGATGGGTGCTACTACTAAGAAGAGTGCACCTGTGTACACTGCTAAGAAACCAATGTCAAAGAAGAAGTAATGAAACTTACTAGTACTAGCCGTGGCCTTGGTGATACAATCCACAAGGTCACTAGTGCTACGGGTATCAAAAAGATAGCTGACACAATTGCTAAAGTAAAGAAGGGAACGTCTGAGTGTAGTCCATGTGAGAAGCGACGTCAGGCCCTCAACAAGGCATTTCCTTATAAAAAATAACTCGTATATTTGTAAAAAAAATAATCATGGCACTTATCCCATCAGGCACTAAGTTTATTGGCTTAGCGCCTACATATCAGACTGTAGAGCGTCGCTCAGCGTTAATCAACAATGAGAGTCAACCGTATACAATGCAAGATATCGTTGACACTGTGTCTCAGAGCGTTTCAGCAAATCCATCTGTTATTGATTTAAAAGTAACAAACGGAACGGCTGTAACAGGTACGACAAACACTACAATCTCTCAAACTATTCTTATTCCTGCAAATACATTTACATCTGCAGGAGGAGCTCTTGAGTTTATGGCTAGGTATCAAAAAACAGGTACTGCTGCAAATTATTCTTCTACTGTTTATATTAATACATCTAATACATTAACAGGAGCAAATGCTTTAGCATGGTTTAGTTCAAATCCAAATACTTTAATTCAGGGTATTAGAACTGCTAGAATAAGTGCAAATACACTAACTGTTTATCCTGCAAATACAACTGCATTGTCTGATTATGCTGCAACAAGTACAGCACAAACATCGGTTGCATTTGACCCAACTGTTGACAATTATTTATTATTTGCTGTTCAATTAAACGATGGGACTGATTCAGCGGTAGTTGAAATGGCTAGAGCGGTGAAATACGAATAAAATAACCTACTACGAAAAGTCGAGCCACCTTAACCGGTGGCTTTTTCGTTTTAAAATATTGCCTATCTTTGTCTTATAAATTAAAAAGACATGGCATATCAAAAATTACAGACATCTACAGCTATTAATATTGTTAAGTCTGATAACGCAGAAATCCCATCCCCAAGTATTGTAACATCAGGTACAGGATTTGCTCCTATAGCTAATGAACTTGAGGATAATTCAACAGGATCTTTCATTACATCTAATGTTCAGATTGGAGATATTGTGTATAATACAACAACAGGAGCGTCTGCTACAGTTGTATATGTTATAAGCGAGGAAAACTTGACATTAAATGCGAATATTTTCTCAGGAGCAACAAACTCTTATGTTATATATTCAAATGTAAACAAAGGAGGATGTGTACTTTACATTGGCTCAGGAGGGAATTTAACAGTGCTTACCGCAGGTGGCCAAACAGTATTATTCTCTAATGTTTTAGGTGGAACTTTCTTGCCTGTTCAGGTATTAAAAGTATTCTCAACAGGAACGACTGCATCGAACTTCGTAGCTCTTTGGTAGTATGAATATGCAGATCTCCATATCAAACGCCATAGGGAATGACTTTATGGGTCAGCCTAACTATATCACAATGTTGTTCATCAACAGAGTTCAAGCTGATGGCGGTACATTTGAGGCACAAAACTGTTTAATATCATTTCTAAATAGCTTATCATGAGTCTATTATCACAGGCTAGTATTTGCATAACGCCAAACGGATATAAAGAGGGCAAACTTTATTCCGTTATTCCGTCCGATGGTTCTGGCGATATGTCAGTAACACGAGCGACCACAGCAACACGAGTGAACTCTGCTGGCTTGGTGGAGTTAGTGCCTTATAATCTATTGCAATACTCGGAGGATTTTACAAATGCAGCGTGGATTAAAATTACAACTACTTTAACAAGTGGTCAATCAGACCCATTTGGAGGTAATAATGCTTACAAATGGAACTCGTCAGCAATTGGGGTAACTCAATTAAGTCAATCATTTTCTACTGGTGCAGATGTTTGCAATATTAGTATTTACGCAAAAGCTGGAAGTACAAGCATTTTAAATATTTGGATAGGTAGTGCAGTAACATTTGATTTAGCCAATGGTTCAGTAACTTCTGGAACTGGTACAATTACAAGTGTAGGAAATGGTTGGTATCGATGCTCAACAAATAGAAGCTCGATTTCTTTAACGAATACTTTGAATCCATACTTTTCCGCAGCTTCAACTTCTGATTTTATTTATATTTATGGAGGTCAAGCAGTCGAAGGCTCAACCGCTCTACCCTACCAAAAAACGGAAACAAGACTAAACATCCCAAGACTTGACTACTCAAACGGAACTTGTCCAAGTTTGTTAGTAGAACCGCAGAAGACAAACCTACTCACTTATAGTTCGTCTTTTGATAATGCGGCGTGGCCTACATTTAGAAGTAGCGTAACTGCAAATGCTACAATATCTCCAGATGGTAATTCAAATGCTGAAAAGTTAATACAACAAAGTGGTGCTAATGATGCTGGTGGTATTTACCAATCCCTAAGCATAGCAAATTCAACCACATATACTTATTCGTTTTTTGCTAAAGCAGCTGGGTATAATTTTTGTTTTGCAAGGGTATCAAATTCACCATCTGATTTCAATGCTTGGTTTAATCTTGAAACTGGTGTTGTTGGTTCAACAATTGGTGGGGTCATAAGCTCTTCTATTGTTCCTTACGGAAATGGATGGTACAGATGTTCTATGACTTTTACAAGTGTTGCTACATCAGCACAGCCTCATATTTATATTGCTAATTCAAATGCTAGTGACCAAACACCAGGTGCAGACGGAGTAAAAGGCATCTATGCTTGGGGAGCACAACTCGAAGTCGGAAATTATAGTACAAGTTACATACCTACAACCTCAGCAAGTGTAACACGAAATGCAGATGTTATTTCAAAGACTGGTATTAGTTCGCTTATAGGGCAAACTGAGGGGACTTTGTTTTTTGATTCTTATGTTACTATAACGGGTGACTCATCAAGTTATGCTGGAATTCTTCTTAATAACGGGACAAGTTCAAATGTTATTGCGGTTGGTTATTACCAAGATGGGCGTATTCAAGCCGCTGTTTTTGTTAGTGGGTCTTTATTAGTAAACATTGACCTACCCTCTTTTGGTTTAACAAATGGAAAACATAAATTTGCTTTAGCTTATAAATTAAACGACTATGTTTTTTATGTTGATGGCATTGAAGTTGGCAGCGATACTTCAGCAACAGTTCCAGCTACAAGCGTGTTTAATTTGTCAGACCTTTTTGGCGGAGCAAATATTTCACACAACGCAGTAGCCCTTTGGAAAACTCGCCTTACAAATGATCAGCTTGAGGCTTTAACAGGTACAGGATTCAACACATATGCCGAAATGGCTTCATATTATAATTACGTATTACAATGATAGAACAAGCAAGCTTAGTAATTGGAAATTGCAATTGGGCGAACAAAGAGGGCAGTCTATTGGGCTATAAGCTGATTGACGGGAAGTACTATGCTCGTGAGATTGATGCAGTAAGAGCGACCACAGCTACTCGAATTAATGCACAAGGCTTGGTGGAGTTAGTGCCTTATAATTTATTGCGAAATAGCCAAGACTTTACAAGCGTTTGGGCTTACGACAATAACACACCAAGTGCAAATACTATTGCCGCGCCCGACGGGACTTTGACTGCTGACACTATTGTAAATAACAATACAAATGCTTTCCATAGGTATTATCAAGGGCCTTTATCTAATTTAGGTGAACCTCAAACTATTTCGTTTTCAGTTTATTTAAAATACAAAGACCACCAATATACGTCTTTTGGTGTTACGGATGATTCTAATTATAGGTCTCAAGTGGTTGTGGATTTAATGAATGGCACAATTACAGAAAATTACAAGTCTTCTGGTTTAGATACTCTTACAAGTACAATAACAAGTGTAGGCAATGGTTGGTATAGAGTTACTGGGACTTTAACTTATGCAACTGCTTTAGATGGTGGCAATGCCTATGTTTTAGGTATGCTTCTCAATCAATCGACTTTTGCTACTGCTGGCTATGTTGGTAGTGGAACTGGCATATACATTTGGGGCGCACAACTTGTCGAAGGCTCAACCGCTAAAGACTACCAAAAAACGGAAACACGCCTAAACATCCCAAGACTTGACTACTCAAATGGAACTTGTCCGAGTTTACTTGTAGAACCGCAAAGGACTAATTTGTGGTATTATTCAGAGCAGTTTGATAATGCGGAATGGCTTAAAACTGAATTAACAGTTACGGCAAATAGTGTTATTTCGCCCGATGGAACGCAAAATGCTGATAAAATAACCGACACCACAGCAAATAATGAGCATAGAATCCGCGCTACATCGTCACTTTTTATAATTACAACCGCAACAACTCTTTCTATTTTTGCAAAGGCAGCGGAATATACAAGGTTTGCTATTGCTAATTTATCATCAAGTGAGTATGTTAAATTCAATTTATCTACTGGCAGCGTTATTTCAACGGGTGCTAATTTTAGCAACGCAAAAATTGAAAACTACGGCAACGGATGGTATAGATTAAGTGCAACAACAAGCACAAGCGGAACTTACGGTTACGGACTTTTAAACGATGCTGGAGATTTTACATTTACGGGAACGGGAACAAAAGGCGTATACATTTGGGGCGCACAAGCTGAACTCGGAAGCTACCCTACTTCATACATACCTACAACCTCAGCAAGTGTAACACGAAACGCAGATTCAATAGGTAAAAATCCTTGTGCACAAGCGGAAAGTGCAAAAACTTGGTTTGCTGACGCTGACTTAAGCTATTTACAAATAAACGGAAGCAATAGTTGTATGGTCTTGACAATTCGTGGTGGTAGCTATGAGGGTTACTTTCGTTATTTCGTAAATAATCAACTACATTTTCAATATACAAATCCAACTTCTTCAGTAGATATAGCCTTAAGCAATGCCATTCCAACAAATACAACTAAAAGATTAAAAATGGCTGCAAGGATTGAAGACAATAATTTTGCTTTTTATGTTAATGGAGTTCAAATAGGAACCAATGTTGTAGCAACAAAAGCCACTGGTTTGAACATTTTGGAATTAGGTAACTATTCAAACATTGCACAATATCAATTAAGTGATGGAATTAACGCAATCGCTTTATGGGATGAAGCATTAACAAATACACAGCTCGCTGAGCTCACAACTTTATAACTATGGAAAATATCTTTAAACTATCGTACACAGACAAGGCCGCAGCAGTTGCTGACCTTTACGCTAAAAATATTCTTATCGAGGTTGAAGGACCTGATGGTGAACTGCATGAAGCTTATGGCCCGGGTGTGGCTGCTGTGGTCGAAATCGGTCTCATCGTATTGACCCCTCCAGTAATGGAAGGAATGGAAGTAATCGAAGAACCTATCTACGCTGACGGCTACCACTACGACGTTATGTCTTCAGAGCTTTACGACTTCGGTGCTAACTTAGTAGAACCTAAGAACCCAAAACACGCTTTTGCCGGACACGCAATAACAGAGGAGTTTCCATATGAGCCAATAGTGCAAATTGAAGAGTAATGACTAAAAGCGGATCAGTAACTACTGTAACAGCAAGTATCTTTACTTGCGTGGATAAGATAGGTAATGATGTCTTGAGTATGCGATTTACAAATGACATTAGCTACACGTTAGAAGTTTTTTTGTATGTCGCAAAAGAAGACAGAACAGTAGATTTGTATACGCTAATACTTGACGCAGGAGATGTTGTAACTGACAATTTAAAATACGAACTAGCACAAGGAGATAAAATATTGGCTAGATCATCTGTAGCTAATACTTTTTATACTCTTAATATAGAGTAAATGGAAAAAATAAATAAGTATGGTCTCGGCTCTAATAATAAAGAGCTTGTTGTAACTGATAAATACGGAAATGTAAAGTCCATATTTCAAAATAAAATCACACTTACAACATTAGGCTCTTCAGGGCCTTCTACTTTTGTAAATAACATCTTAAACATTCCAAACTACTCAACAGCTTTGAGTGGTTATGTGCCAAATAGTAGGACACTTACTATTAATGGTACAACATATGATCTAAGCGCAAATAGAACTTGGAATGTTGGAACTTTGACAGCAGTCACCGCATCAGCTCCTCTAAGCTCATCAGGTGGTACTACTCCTAATATCACAATACCACAGGCTAACATTAGCACTAGTGGTTTCTTAAGCGCTACTGATTGGAATACCTTCAATAGCAAGCAGCCTGCAGGTAACTATATCACTGCACTAAGTGGTGAGGCTACAGGATCAGGCCCGGGGACGGCTTCTGTGACACTGAATAACGCTTCGGTAACCGCTAAGGTGTTGACGGGTGTAAATGTCACTGGAGGCTCTATAAATGCCTCTGACAGCATTCTTACTGCATTTGGTAAGTTGCAGAACCAAATCAATGGACTAATCGGTAGTTCAATCTATCAAGGTACGTGGAACGCTTTGACAAATACACCTGCCTTAACTAGCGGTGTTGGTACTCGTGGTTACTACTACATTGTCAACGTGGCAGGTAGTACTAACCTTGACGGCATCACTGACTGGAACGTAGGTGACTGGGCTATATTTGATGGCACAGCATGGCAACAGGTTGACAACACTGACTCAGTTACATCTGTCAACGGGCAGACCGGTGCTGTCAGTTTGACGACTGATAACATACCTGAGGGCGCTACCAATCTTTACTTTACTAGCTTGCGTTCGCGTCAGGCATTAAGTTTAACAACATTAGGCACCGGTGGTTTGTCAACATATGACAATACTACAGGTGTGCTCAATATACCTAACTACTCAACAGCATTAGGTGGTTATGTTCCTTATATTGGTGCTACACAAGATGTAAACTTAGGTGAGTTTGGTTTGACTGCAGGTCAGTTGACACTTGACGTATCACCTACGGGCACTGCTGTTGTAGGTACAACTAGGTGGAACAACACAATTGGATCTAGCGAGACCACACTAAAAGGCGGCAGCGTTATACTAAAGAACGGTGTTGACTTGGTGGCTAGAGTGGTCAACAAGGTCACACCTAATACAACACTAACAAAGGCAGGGTATGCTGCTGTTAGGGTAAGTGGTGCTCAAGGTCAGCGATTAGCTGTAGCATACGCTCAGGCTGACAGCGATGCTAATAGCGCTGACACCATTGGTTTGGTTACAGAGACTATTGCTACAAATCAAGAAGGCTTTATTATTACTGTTGGTCATCTTGAGGATATCAATACAACCGGATCATTGCAAGGTGAAACTTGGGCAGATGGTGACGTATTATACTTAAGCCCTACCATTCCGGGTGGCCTGACAAATGTTAAGCCAAATGGGTCTACAGGGCACATTGTCGTAATTGGTTACGTTGAGTACGCTCATGCTAATCACGGTAAGATATATGTGAAGATCATGAACGGATGGGAGCTTGATGAGCTTCATAATGTTTACATCAACAATCCTTTAAACAATCAGGGCTTATTTTACGAGACAGCTACACAGCTTTGGAAGAATAAGAGTATTGATACAGCATTAGGCTATACTCCCGTTCCGACTACTAGGCAGTTAACTATTAACGGTACTGCATATGACTTAAGTGCAGATAGATCTTGGAACGTTGGTACTGTAACTAACATTGCGATGACTGTCCCTACGGGATTAACTGTTACGGGATCTCCAATAACATCATCAGGCACATTTGCATTAGGTCTTCAATCAGGGTATTCAATACCAACAACAGCTAATCAATCTAACTGGACAACTGCATATAACCGATCAATTGTTTCTGCCGCTGTAAACTATGGCATTGCTTCAACAAGCCTTGTGCTCACACAGCAGAACACAGGGACAATTACAGCAGGATTGATTGCAGGTGGTGCTACTACAAATGATTTTGTGTTTTTTAACGGAAGTAATTTAGCATACACTCAGTTAAACACTACAGCTCCTTTGAGCTTTAATGGTGCTACAAAAACTTTCTCAATTAGTCAAGCAGGAGCGTCAACAAACGGGTTCTTAAGTTCAACTGATTGGAATACCTTCAACAATAAGCAGAACGCAATTACACTTACCACTACAGGATCAAGTGGAGCGGCTACGCTTATTGGAAGTACTTTAAATATACCAAACTACTCATCGGCATTAAGTGGCTATGTTCCGACAAGCCGTCAGTTGACAATAAATGGCACGTCATACGACCTCTCTGCTGACAGATCATGGAGCGTTGGTACTGTTACTAGCATTGGCGTAACTGCAGGCCCTAGAATCGTCTCTGAGGACGGCCCTATTACATCATCAGGCAACATTACAATCTCTCACGGTATTGGTCAAGGCCTTGACGTTCAGACTGCTCAAGATCTATTGAACAGAACTGAAGATGATGGAGGTGACTTTGAGGCATTCAGATGTTTAGCTACAACTCTAGGTGAGTTGGGTGATTTGTCTACGCCTTTAGGTACATTTAACTATAGAGGTACTGTCATTCAGAACATAATGCTTGATGAATTCGGCCATATCTTAGGTATTGGCTCGCAAACATTAACTACAGATGACATTGCTGAGGGTAGCAATTTATATTTCACTGACGCAAGAGCTAGAGGATCAATAAGCTTAACAACAAGCGGAACAAGTGGAGCGGCTACTTATAATAGCTCAACAGGTGTTCTCAATATCCCACAATATCAGTCAGTCATTACTAACCCTGTCACAGGTACAGGCACAGCTAACTATGTGGCTAGATGGACATCATCTTCTAATATTAGTACAGGTGTGTTGTATGACAACGGCACCAATGTTGGTATTGCAACAACTGCTTTAGGTAGTTGGGCAAAATTACAGGTTGCGGGAAATGTTGCATTAACAGGAAACCTACTTTCTTTTAGTGATAATTTAGCAGGGGGTTCTACGCCTGCATATTTAGAGTATAATTATTCTTTAGGGAAACTTATAGTAGGTTCTTATGGGCCATCAGCATTAGGACACATTGTCCTTGAGACAGGTGGAACTGAAAAAGTTAGGATAACTTCTACAGGCAACGTTGGTATTGGTACAACTACCCCAGCTGATAAACTATATGTCTCAAGTAGTGGATTTAATGTAGCTACTTTTGATTCATCGTATGGTCAGATGGCTATTAGTTTTGCTAATAACGGAACTACATTTGCTCAAATGGGTTCTGGTAATTCTGTTACTCCAACAGGCGCGTCAGATGATTTAGGATTTGGAACAGCAGGTTTAGCTAAAAATATCATATTTGCTACTGGTACTTCGTATCTTGAAAGAATGCGCATCACCTCAGCTGGCGCATTACTAGTTGGAACATCTTCTACTACAAATACAGCCGCAGGTAAAATTGTAAACTTAACGGCAGGTTCTTCAACACCCGACTTAGCTTTAAATGGGGGAGCTTGGAGTATTGCTTCAATAGGAGCTGAACCTGCATTATATTTATCTTCAAATATTGTAGCTGCAACAGGCATACCGGGTGCAACACAAACAGCTAAGGGGGGGATTGGATTTGAGTATTCAAGTGCAGCAGCTCCAACTGATTTGGTATTAGGTATATTTGGCACTCCTACTGTTGCTTCAAGTGTTAGATTTTTTAACAATACTGAACGAATGCGTATCACCTCAGGTGGTAACGTAGGTATTGGCAATACTAATCCAACAGCAAAACTTCAAGTTGGAGCTGAAGCTCATCCAAGTGCTACAGGAATTGAAGTTGCAGCTGGAAGCGGTGGAGCAAACTTAATAGCTTTAGATAGCTCAACTAATCATAACTGGTTACCATTTACTGATGGTACAAATTATTATTCAGCTGTATCACACGTATTCAGAAATGAACTTCACTCTACAGATTGGATGAAGATTACCGCTGCTGGTAACGTAGGAATAGGCACAACTGCACCACAAACTAAATTGACAATAAGTGGAGCTAATGTTGCATATGCTGGCCAATTACAAATTGCCTCAAATAATTATGCTCAAATAACATTCTATAATTCAGCAGCATTAACACCTGGGGCAAGTAATAGAAAGGCTAGCTTGATTTACAATGTAGGTGGTAATACTTTTGAAATAGCTAACCAAATAACAAATGGTCATTTAATCCTTCAAGGAAGTGATTCAGGCGGCGGAAACGTAGGTATTGGTACTGATTCCCCAGGAGATAAATTAGTTGTTAATGGAAATATAAATTCAAAGAATACAGCATTATTTTTTGGAGATGGATCAGATAATAGTGCAAGTGTTTTTGCAACAGGTGGTCCTGTAAAGTTTTTTGCTAACTCTTCTGAGCGTATGCGCATCACCGCTGGTGGTAATGTAGGTATTGGTACTACTGCACCTTCAGAAAAACTTCAAGTAATTGGAAATGGTAGATTTGGAGCTACATCAGGAAATGATTTGGGTATAGATATAGATCATGGTAATGGAATTAGTGATTATGGAAGAATTAGATTTTATCAAAACGGTGCTAATTATAGCACAATACATTCTTTTTCACAGGCTTGGCAAGGTGGAACAGTATTTAACTCATCATCTGGTGCATTAAATTTCGATGCTGTAAATGGTGCTACATTTGGATTATGGTATGACCCTGACGTTGTATTTGTAAAAGGCGGAGTTTCTTATTTTAAAAATAACGTAGGTATTGGTACTACTAGTCCATCTCAAAGACTTCACGTAGCAGGCAGAGCACTTGTTGATCGTTTCCAATATACAAAAGCTATAGATTATAGTAGTGGAGATTTAAATTCATTAACTACAGCAGGTTTTTATGATGGGGAAAATATGTCAAATGCACCAAATTCAGGTTGGTTCTATGTTACTGTTGAAACCTATAGTGGAGACAATAACTGGATACATCAAACAGCCACATCATTTGGTTCAGGAAATACAGCAAACGAAGTATACACTCGTGTTAGAGCAAATGGTACATGGGGATCTTGGAAGAAAATAGCATACAGCGCAGATATCTCAGGTACAACAAACTATATATCTAAATTCACAAGTGCTAATAGCATTGGTAATTCATTGTTGTATGATAATGGTACTAACGTAGGTATTGGGACTACTAGTCCATCTCAAAAACTAGATGTAGCTGGTAAAATAAGATTAACTGATGATCTATTCTTAGATAGCACAAACCCTACAATAACATGGGGTGTTGGAACATTACGATTTTATTCCAATGCTGCTGCTGAAGTAAGAGCAATTATTGATGCATCAGGTAACGTAGGAATCGGTACTACTAGTCCTGCAACTAAGCTTCACATAAATTATACTACAGGAACTGGATTAACGCTATCAAACACAGTATCCAATCTTTATGCTGAAATGCGTTTACAAAGCGCAAACAGTTCAGCTTATATTTTTAAAAATTCAAATGGATATGGTGCTTACGGAGGCATTAATGCTTTAAATCTATTTAATGAAGGCCAAATAGCATTCCATAGTAGTACGGCAAGTAATATAATGTACCTAACAGCAGCTGGCAACGTAGGTATAGGCACTACTAGTCCTGGAGCTAAATTACACGTTGTAGGAAATACTTATATTGAATCTGGAAATTTATTTGTTGATACAATAGCTGGATATACTACAAATGTCGTATCTATAGCAGCTAATACTAATTTTTATGTACCATCAGGCAATGTAGGTATAGGCACTACATCGCCAAATAGAACATTAACAGTAAATGGGTTAGTAGGTGTTACAAATGGAACTGCAAATACACAACAATTTATATTTAGTATAGACGGAAATGCAGCATATTTAAGCTCATCATATATCGGCTCATCTTCTTATGTTCCTATGGCATTTGAAACAGGTGGAGCAGAACGTATGCGCATCACCTCAGGTGGCAACGTAGGTATTGGGACTACTACTCCAACTTATAAATTAGATGTTAATGGTACTGCGCGTTTTCAAGGTAATATTATTGCTTCAAATGGGCAATATATAGGTTCCACTCCTGTTGCTATTAAAATACCTTATAGTTCACTTGCAATTATTGGATCTGCTGTAAGTGATTCTCAGGCATCAGATGGTACTGCAGCTGTAAGATATAGCTCTTCTCCTAGTAATACATTTTTCTACGGTCCTTACGCAGCATTAGACGCTGGTAGTTATGTAGCAAGATTTAGAATAAAATTTGCTAATAACTCTAGTTCATCTTATATAGGATATATTGACGTTGTAGGAACAAATATTATTGGAAATGCTATAGAGCTTAGGCCTAATATGTTACCAAGTGGAGGTGATTATTACTATATTGATATACCTTTTACTTGTAGTAATGATTCATCTTCTTATGAGTTAAGATGGATAGATTGGCAAACAGGAGTAACAGACACATATCTTGATCATGTTTTAATTGTTTCCCAGTCTCAAACAAATAATATTTATGTCACTAATGGTGATTCATTCAATATTTATGAAAGTCAACTAAAAAGATTTACAATATTAAATGGATCAGGTAATGTAGGTATTGGTACTGCTGCTCCAACTTATAAATTAGATGTTGTTGGAGATATTAGATTACCTGAGAACAATTACTTGTATTTCGGTAACACTTCTAATTTTATAAGAAGAGATAGCTCTAATATATTAACTGTTGCAGGATTTAGTTCTGTTCACTTAACTACTTTTGGATCAACTAGAGTAGCTGTAGCTGGGTCTGGGGATGTTGGTATAGGTACAACTAGTCCTGATGTTAAACTTCATGTTGTAGGTACATCATTCGTGCCTACTACGATGAAACTTGTACATAGCCAAGCATTTGGAACTCCTCAGACATTATCATTAAGCTCAAACTCTACAGGAGTATCATCTTTAGATCTTTCATTTGCTAATCCATTTGCCATAAATATTGGTGGATCTGAAATGATGCGTATAGCTGCTAACGGTAGTGTAGGCGTTGGAACAACTGCTCCTGATACATCATCTATAATGGACTTGTCATCAAGAAGGCAAGGTTTCTTACCTCCGAGAATGACAAATTCAGAAATGAACAGTATAGGGTCACCTGCTACAGGATTAATTGTGTATGACACAACTAACAATAAAGTAACAGTATACAACGGAAGCAGTTGGGTACCATTACACTAAATTCATTATATTTGTAAAAAAAATCTAATTATGAAAAAAGAACAAGCTTATCAAGTATTAGTAGATGCAATCAACTTAGCAACTACAAAAGGATCGTTTAACTTGCAGGATGTGTCTGCTATTTTAGCAGCGCTTCAGGCACTGAAGCCAGAGGAAGAAGATGGTAACTAATTGGGTGATCTCCGCTATGGAGTGTAGAGTTCATGAAGAGAACATGGACGATGTTGTAATCATTGTTCACTGGAGATTCCAGGGGAATGAGATTCACGATGAAAAAGATTATTTTGCGGAAACTTATGGCGCTACCTCAGTAGGTATGCCTGATCCGGAAAACTTTACTCCATACGATCAACTTACAGAGGAGCAAGTTGTTGGATGGTTAGAAGCGGAGTTAGATGTTCCTGCGATGACTGCAAGTCTTCAAGAGAATATTGACTTACAAATCAACCCTGTTGTTGTAACACTTCCGCCGGCTTGGCAGCAAAATGTATAATAAATGCAAGAGTTGATTCAATTTGGTATGGTTACGGCCATAGCTATTATAGGATATTTTTTAAAGATGGTTCACTCTGATGTACGTAAGAACACTGAAGATGCCGGCAAACTCAAAGGAAAGATTGAGCTTGTCGAGCAGGAGTCTCGTCTCAAATATCAAGCCATTCAGGAGCAAACTCAACTAGAGATAAAAAACTTAGCTAGAAGTGTAGCTGAGTTATCAGACGCAGTAAAGCAACTAATAATTAATAGATAATGGATACAGTATCAACAACACCTGACTTCGGTGTATTCTCACAGCTATCTGAGTACGGGCCATTGGGTCTCGTTGTATTGGCATTGGGCTATGTGGCATGGTTATTCATCAAAAGACATTTAGATAATAAGTAATGTCATTCGGTCCATTTGAAGTATTAACGCAGTATGGTGTCCTAGGATTCGCAGTATTAGCACTTGGCTACCTGTGTTGGATGTTCCTTAATCGCCTAATGCAGAGCGAGGATGATCTTAAGGCAAAGGTAAATGATCTTGAGGGAGAGTATCGTGAGAAGCTTGACAGCAAGCTTACAGAGAGCACTGAGAGTTCTAAAAGTCTCAAGGAGATAGTTCTGATGTTCTTAAGTAAGAAATGAAAAAGAAGCTCATCATTGTAGGCTCTCTATTTATTATACTTGTGGTAACGCAAGTATTCTCAAGCGGACATGGTCACGTTGTCGTGGTTGAGGATAACATACAGCTAACCGGGGAAAATAAGAAGCTTACAACAGCTAATAAGAAGCTTACTAATAGTGTAAACGAATTAAAAGCTGATAAAGAGAACTTACAAGACATGGTATCTGAGGTCATAGGAGACCTAGACAGCACCAAGTCGGTCGTAAAAGATATTAAAAAAGAACTAGCAAATGAGAAAGATATTGTTCGTAGTCAGTCTACTGGTAAGCAGTTTGAGTTTCAGCCAATCACGTTACCCACTTCAGACGGTAATTGATGGTGACTCTGTTGTCATACTAACAAAGGCACAGGCTGATACAATAAACGCAATATTCGAAAATCAGAAAGCTAGGATTGCAAGATTTAAGTCCGATGTAAAGACAAAGGACTCTATTATATCAGTTAGAGATACAGTGCTTATGTTCTACAGCCAACAGGTTGTGCAGTATAAGAACGTGATTGACCTACAGATTGTACGTGAAGATAAGCTTGACACCATACGTCAGTGGCTTCAAAAGAGAGCCATTGAAGGAGCTTGGATCTACTACTCATACATAAACAATGAGATAGTAGCTGTGGACTTATCTGACTACGTTGTAAGAAAGGATGACTATACGGGTGATATAATGTTCTATAAAAGAACAGAAGACTGCCCTAATGACGATAAACAAAAAGAACCGCCTGTTGGTTGGCACTACGATGTAGTAAAACCAAAAAGACCTAAACTAAATATTTTTAAACTATGAGAAAGTTTTTCAGAGAGTTGATTTCGGACGATAATCAAATTAACGAGCAGGCTTTTGTTGGCGTCATCTCGTTTTTCGCAATGGTGTTTGTCTTATTGACAGATGTAATCACCGGTGTAATTGGTAACGAACTTGTCATTAAAGAATTTATCTTTGATGGATTTATGTTACTAACTTTGGGAGCGTTTGGTATCACAACTGCCGGGCGTATTATGAAACTTAAAAATAAAGATAAAGATGCAACTGAGTAAAAATTTAGCACTAGCAGAAGTAACACGTAGCGAAACTGCAAAACGTAAAGGCATTTCTAATATGCCAACACCTGAGCACTTGGAGAACTTCAAGAAGTTAGCTGAGAATGTGTTCCAACCTATCCGCGAGCACTTTGGTGTTCCTATTCACATCTCATCAGGCTATCGCTCTGCTGCTTTGAACAAGGCCGTAGGGGGCAGCGCATCCAGTCAACATTGCACTGGTGAAGCGATTGATATCGACATGGATGGTACATCTATCACCAATGCTCAAATCTTTAACTTCATCAAGGACAACTTAAACTTTGACCAAATGATTTGGGAATTTGGAACAGATAAGAATCCTGATTGGGTTCACGTATCTTATGAGTCTACCGGCAAGCAACGCAAACAAATCCTTGTAGCTAAGCGTGTAGGTGGCAAGACTACTTACGTTCCATACAAGTAACATTTTTTTTGTTAACTTTGCTACATGAAGAAAATTGAGCAGTCAACTAAGAAGGATATTAAGGTTAGCCGCCCTGGAATTCACGCTAAGTGTAAGACGTCTAAGTTAAAGTCTTCTAAGAATTATAAAAAGTCATATAAAGGACAAGGAAGATGAAAATACAAAACTATTCTGTAGAGGCACCTACACCAAGCGATATATTAATAGGAACAAATGTTTCTACGAATAATGCTACAGCTAATTTTAGAATTGCTGATATTTTATCTTTAACAAATGTATCTTCGTTTAAATTTGATGATATGGTTGGTGGCACCTTAACAGGTGTAGGTACTCTTGTCATATTATCTAGCGTTATGATTCCTGCTAACTCATTGACTAATAATTGTACTTTAGATTTTGTCTCAAGATTTTTAAAGACTGACGCGAATGTAACTTCTTCTACAGTTAGATTATTTGTAAATACATCAAATAACTTAACAGGATCTACAAACTTGGCTTTTGCTTTAGGAGCTAGTACTTCAACAAGAAGTGCTTCTTTTTCTAGAACATTCTATATCAAAAACTCTGTATTAACAGGATATGATTTTGGATCTGAGGCTTTGACAGATGAGTCTAATAGCCCTTTTGCAGATGGATCTTACAATATAGATGTAACAGTTGATAATTATTTTATGGTCGCAGTTTCAAACGTTGCATCAACATCAACGATGTCTATACCATTTTCACGATACATTGTCTATAGATGATAATTGCAAAATGGATACCAAATAAAAAGTACAGTAGCTCATTAGTGGCTACTGTCTTTGTTTATAACCTTATCAAAGATGAGAAACAAATTAGCAGGAACTAAAACAGGTACATCAAGGAGTGCTAAGTACTATCAGTCAAACCCTGAGGCGAGAGCCAAGAAGGAGAAATATGACAAAGAATACCACTCTTCAGATGAGCGTAAAGAATATCGTGCCGGACTCAACAAAGAGAACCGTGAGCGTGGTACCTACGGGAACGGAGATGGTAAGGACGTAGCCCACAAGTCTCGCACGCGTACACGTATGCAGTCTCAATCAAAGAACCGCGCTGATAAGAAGCGTTCATTTTTCAAGTAATGAAACGATTTGCACTTACTTTTGCTGCGCTGCACCTACTTTTTGCGTGCTCGTCAAACTACCACCTAAACAAGGCCATAAAGAAAGGGTACCGATGCGAGGAGATATCTGATACAATTCAGATAACTTCGATAGACTCAATTCCTGTAATTGTACACGACTCAATTGTGTGGGAGAAGATCTTGGTCCAAAAAGATACAATCATTCGTTACAAGCAAAGTATTGTGCCTAAAACGAGACTTGAGATAAGATTGGATAAGCACAAGTTTAGCGATAGCCTCAAGACCATTAGAAGGATGTATTCTAACAGCTTAAAAGCTGATGTCAAAATGCATCGTGACAGCTTAAAAGCTGATGTCAAGTTAATTAAGCAAAAAACTAGACAAAATAAGAAAAGCCAAAACCTATTCCTATTTGGTTTAGTGACAGGTGTAATACTCACTATAATCATAAGGTATGCAATTAATCAAGCACTCAAAAAATTTACATGAGTTAATCATTCCGACAGATGATTTTCAGATAGCAATGCTATCAGACATCCATTGGGACAATCCAAAGTGCGATTGGGATGTCTTGAGAAGTCACCTAGATTACTTCAAGAAGAACAACATACCAGTCATGATAAATGGGGATTTTTTCTGTTTGATGCAGGGTCGTGGCGATAATCGTAGAAACAAGTCTGACATTAGGCCTGAACACAATAACTTCAGATACTTAGACTCAATTGTTGAGACTGCTGTAGAGTGGTGGACGCCATATGCAGACATCTTAACAGTAATTGGATATGGTAATCACGAGACAGGTGTCATAAAGTGGCAAGAGACTGACATACTTCAGCGATTTGTTGATTTACTCAACCTTAAGTGCGGAACAAATGTACAGGTAGGAGGGTACGGCGGGTGGTTGGTATTTAAGATTGGCACTAGATCAATACACACTTACAAAGTAAAATATTTTCATGGCTCGGGAGGCGGTGGAATTGTCACAAAGGGGGCCATCAATCTAACAAGAGCGCTAGAGCTATATGAGGATTTTGACGTGTTTACAATGGGCCACATACATGAGAATGCCTCACGTAATGACGTTAGGGATATGATTCAACATCACCCCAACTTAGGTTATCAAATGAAGCAGCGTCAGATTCACCTTATGCTCACAGGAACATACAAAGAGGAATATGAGGATGGGCACCATGGATGGCACGTTGAGAGAGGTGCTCCCCCAAAACCAATTGGTGGACGTGTACTTAGACTTAAAAATGTACGTATTATGAAAGGTGGTATTGATAGAGTTGAGAAGAGTATTGACTCTTATAAAATAATTATCTAATAAATTGTATCTTTGTAAAAATTAAATCCAATGAAAGTAGAAAAGTTTTTAACTAAGGAGGAGCTAGAGGCTACTCAAGGAATGCACAACGAGTTTAACAAGCTAAAGATTCAGCTTGCTGACGTTGAGCTACAGAAGCACGGTCTATTAAAGCATATTGATATGCTAAGACTAGAGTTTCAGCAACACGAAAAAGGTCTAATGGACAAGTACGGTGAGGATGCTGTAATCAACCTTCAAACCGGAGAGGTCACAAAAAAATAAAATATGTCAGGTGACTTATTTTAGAAATTAAATTCAATGGAAATCAGGAAAATATCAGTCGGACCGGACTACAAGGGTGGAGCAATGCATTACATTGTTGGTCAGAAAGTACTAGGTGATACTCAAGATATTCACCTCATTAAGTACGACGACTACAAGCAATCAATTAAGATTTATATTGCCAATGATAAGAATGAGATTGTCCTTTGGAAAGAGTTCAATAATACCGTTCCTGTTGCCATTGAGTACAATATAAATATCTAATGCAATCACCATTTTACTTTATCACTAAACCACTTAAGGGGAAGAGATACAACAACACCAAGGATATTGGTGGTATCGACCTTATTATAAGCACTTCAGAGGAAGACCACAGGTTCTCAAATAGAGAGGCAGAGGTTGTCGAGATACCACTAGGCTATGAAGGGCCTATCAAGCCCGGGCATAAGCTACTTGTACATCACAACGTATTCAAGTTTTACAACGACATGAAGGGTCGTCGCAAGAGCGGTAAGAGTTTTTTCAAAGAAGATTTATTTTTTATTGAGCCCGACCAATTCTATATGTTCCATGATGGAGAGTCTTGGATGGCCTACGACAAGTACTGCTTTGTTGAGCCTGTAAAACCTGAGGAGTCGTACATCTACAAGCCATTAAGCGAAGAACCACTGATGGGAATTATGCGCTATCCAAACGAGTCGCTTATAAAGGCCGGAGTAAAAGCCGGAGACAAGGTGTGCTTTAAGCCTGAGAGTGAGTATGAGTTTATCGTAGACGATGAGAAGCTATACCGCATGTATGACCATCAAATCACAGTGAAATTATGAGTAGAGAGAAAGACTTAAGACGTAATATTATTGAGGCAGGATACAGAGCCGTTGAACAACTCATCAAAGTTGCTAAAGAGGATATCATTAAACCTGATCCTGAAGATGACTTGTCAGTGGACAAATTAAAGAACGCTGCTGCGTCAAAACGATTAGCTATATTTGATGCATTCGAAATTCTAAATAAAATCGAAGCCGAGAAGGCTATATTGGAGGAGGTAAAAGATGAATCACCAAAGCTTGACATTAAACAGGGATTCGCAGAGCGAAGAGCTAAATAAGCTATATAGCGTTATCAGAGATCACATCCCAAAGAGGGTTAAGGATCAAAAGAACCGAAACCACAGTTGGCAGTATGGTTATAATGACCAATATGACGTTGTAATCTTGTCAAAGACGGGAAGAATAGGTGATATATACAACATCAATGGAGTGAATATAGCCCTTCCTGATGTGCCTTCAAAATTAACGAGCAGAAGTTCAAAATCATCAGAGCAGTATTGGGAGCGTGTTGACATACCAAAACAGTTGAGTCGCATTCAGTCAATCTTCCAATGGCATGAGATGCCTAAGGAGTTCAAGGCGCAATACGTTGACTACATAGAGCAAGAGTTTGATCGTAGAGATCAGGGGCATTGGTTTATGAACAATGGCACTCCTACATATATGACGGGGTCCCACTATATGTACCTTCAATGGTCTAAGATTGACGTCGGATACCCTGACTTTCGGGAAGCAAATCGCATCTTCTTTATCTATTGGGAGGCCTGTAAGGCTGACTATAGAAGCTTTGGTATGGTATATTTAAAGATACGTCGTTCCGGGTTCTCCTTTATGTCATCATCAGAATGCGTGAATATTGCAACTCTCGCTAAAGATTCACGGGTTGGTATCTTGTCAAAGACAGGTTCCGATGCCAAGAAGATGTTTACGGACAAGGTTGTGCCCATCAACAGTAACTTGCCGTTTTTCTTTAAGCCGGTGATGGATGGTATGGATAAACCAAAGACAGAGCTTGCCTATCGTGTTCCTGCTTCCAAGATCACCAAAAAGAATATGCATGAGATTGATGAGGATGGCGTAGACGGCCTTGACACAACAATAGATTGGAAGAACACAGATGAGAACTCTTACGATGGTGAGAAACTATTGTTTTTAGCACATGACGAGAGCGCAAAATGGACTAAGCCAAATAATATCCTGAACAATTGGCGTGTAACCAAGACGTGTTTGCGATTGGGTTCTAAGATTATCGGTAAGTGTATGATGGGTTCGACATCCAATGCATTGAGCAAAGGCGGTCAGAACTACAAAGACTTGTATGAGGATTCTAAGCCGTCTACACGAAATGCCAATGGTCAAACAAAGTCGGGACTTTATGGTCTATTCATCCCGATGGAGTGGAACATGGAGGGCTTCATTGACCTTTATGGTATGCCTGTATTGCGTAAACCAAGTGCTCCTATCAAAGGAGTTGATGGGAATATGATTGTTAATGGGGCCATTGACTATTGGGAGGCAGAGGTTGACTCATTGAAGAACGACCCTGACGCACTTAACGAATTCTACCGTCAGTTCCCAAGAACAGAGTCGCACGCATTTAGAGATGAAAGCAAGGCTGCTCTATTTAACTTGACTAAGATATATCAGCAGATTGACTTTAATGATACATTGATTAAAGAGCACCACTACACTAGAGGCTCATTTAGTTGGAAGGATGGCATCAAAGATACGCAAGTGATATTTACTCCTGATCGAAGGGGAAGGTTCTTGATAGCATGGGCTCCTGCAAGGCATTTACAAAACCAAGTATACACAAAGAACGGCATTAAGTATCCCGGAAATGAACATATTGGTGCCTTTGGCTGTGACTCATATGACATCTCAGGAGTTGTGGTAGGACGTGGTTCAAATGGTGCACTGCATGGTCTAACCAAATACCACATGGATGAGGCGCCTATAAACCAATTCTTCTTAGAATACATTGCGCGTCCTCAGACTGCTGAGATATTTTTTGAGGAGGTATTGATGGCCTGTGTGTTTTATGGTATGCCAATTTTGATTGAGAACAACAAACCTCGTTTGCTGTATCACTTTAAGAACAGAGGGTACCGTGGTTTCTGTATCAATCGTCCTGACAAGGTGTACGCTAAGTTGTCTAAGACAGAACGTGAGTTAGGTGGTATACCAAACTCATCAGAGGATGTCAAGCAGGCGCACGCTGCGGCTATTGAAAGTCACATCGAGAAGTACATCGGTGTTAGAGAAGATGGGGAAATGGGATTTATGCCGTTCAACAAAACACTAGAGGATTGGGCTAAATTCGATATTAGCGACCGTACAATGTTTGATGCGACAATTAGCTCAGGATTGGCTATTATGGCTTGTCAGAAGCACTTATATCAACCTGAGGTAAAAGAGTCAAAAATAAGCATTAAATTTGCTACATATAATAATAAAGGGAATATTAGCTCCTTGAATACATGAAAGAAGTAATCGTAAACATATCATCTACATCATTTCCGAGTCAATTCGCAACTGATGCAGAAAAAGCAACCGATGAGTTTGGTCTCCAAGTTGGACAGGCCATACAATACGAGTGGTTCCGCAAGGATGGTAACCAATGTAGATATTACAGCCAATGGCGTGACTTTCACCGCTTGCGTTTATATGCGCGTGGTGAGCAGCCTATTGCTAAATACAAGGATGAGCTTGCTATTGATGGTGATCTATCATACATCAACCTTGATTGGACACCTGTGCCAATCATTCCTAAGTTTGTTGACATTGTTGTCAATGGAATGTCTGACCGTTTATTCAAGGTTAAGGCATATGCTCAGGATGGAATGTCTCAGGCAAAAAGAAACAAGTATCAAGATATGATTGAGAGTCAGATGGTTGCAAAAGACCTTCTGATGAATATACAAGAGCAAACAGGTGTTGATCCATTTGTAATGAACCCTGATGAGCTTCCAAGCACTGACGAAGAGCTATCATTGTATATGAACCTCAACTACAAACCTGCAATTGAGATTGCAGAAGAGGAGGCTATCAATACCATTCTTGATGAGAATAGATATGACAATATTCGTAAGCAGTGTGACTACGACCTAATGACTCTTGGTATCGCTGTAGAGAAGCATGAGTTCCTTCCGGGAGCAGGTGTTCAAATCTCATACGTAGATCCTGCAAACATTGTTTACAGCTACACTGAAGATCCATACTTTAGAGACTGCTTCTATTGGGGTGAAATAAGAACGCTTTCAATTACAGAGCTTTACAAGATTGACCAATCGCTAACGCGTGAGGACTTGGAGCAAATTTCAAAATACAGCCAAAGTTGGTATGACTACTACAATGTAGCTCAGTTCTACGAGAATAATGTTTTTTACCGTGATACGTGCACTCTTCTTTACTTTAACTATAAGACTACTAAAAAAATTGTATACAAGAAAAAAATTCTTGACAATGGAAATACGAGAGTAATTGAGAAAGACGATAACTTCAATCCTCCTGTGGAGATGATGGAAGAAGGTCGCTTTGAAAAAATTGAGAAAACAATTGACGTTTGGTATAATGGTATCATGGTTATGGGTACCAATATCCTACTTAAGTGGGAGTTAGCTGAGAATATGGTTAGACCAAAGTCAGCTACTCAGCACGCTTTACCAAACTATGTAGCTGTTGCTCCACGTATGTACAAAGGTGTTATTGAGTCAATGGTTCGTCGAATGATACCATTTGCTGACTTGATTCAGTTGACGCACTTGAAGCTTCAGCAAGTAATTGCACGTGTTGTACCTGATGGTGTGTTCATCGATGCTGATGGTCTCAATGAGGTTGACCTTGGTACAGGAGCGGCTTACAATCCTGAGGATGCACTCCGACTATACTTCCAAACGGGTAGTGTAATTGGACGTAGCTATACTCAAGATGGTGAGTTCAACAATGCTCGTGTTCCAATCCAAGAGTTAAACAGTAACTCCGGTGCTGCTAAGACACAAATGCTTATTGCAAACTACAACCACTATATGGATATGTTGCGTTCAGTAACAGGTCTTAATGAGGCTCGTGATGGTTCAGACCCTGATCCGCGTGCGTTGATTGGTGTACAGAAGCTTGCAGCGCTTAACTCAAACACAGCTACACGCCATATTCTTGACGGTAGTCTATATATGTTCAAATCAATAGCCGAGGCACTTACGTATAGAATTGCAGATATTCTTGAGTACGCTGACTTTAGAGATGACTTCGCCAATAAGATTGGCAAATACAATGTATCTATTTTAAATGAAATTAAAGACCTATACGTATATGACTTCGGAATTTTCATCGACATCTCTCCAGACGAAGAAGAGAAAGCGCAGCTTGAGCAAAATATTCAAGTTGCTTTATCTAAGGGTGATATTAACCTTGAGGATGCAATTGATATACGCGAGATTAAAAATCTCAAGTTGGCTAACCAACTCTTAAAACTCAAGCGAGTTAAGAAAGAGGAGAAAGAGCAACAGCGTTTAATGCAGACTCAGGCTATTCAAGCTCAACAGCAAGTTCAAATCCAACAGATGGCAGCTCAAACTGCTATGCAGAAGATTCAACTTGAGACTCAGTCTAAGATGCAGATTAAGCAAGCCGAAGTGGCTTTTGAAATTGAGAAGATGAAGAATGAGGCCATTCTTAAGCAGCAATTGATGCAGACTGAGTTTGATATGCAAATGCAACTTAAGGGCGTTGAGGTTGACTCTATGGATAAAAGAGAAAAAGAAAGGGAAGATGCTAAAGCTAAACGTATTAGTCAACAAAACTCAGAGCAATCTAAGTTGATTAATCAGCGAAAGAACAATCTACCACCAATTAGTTTTGAATCCAATGAGGATTCCCTTGATGGCTTTGACATGGCTGAATTTGAGCCACGTTAAAACAATAAAAAATAATATATAACTTTGTAAAAATTAAATCTAATGGAATTTAAAGTAAAAGAAGTAACAGGAATTGTTGAAAAGAGCGCAGCTCAGATTGAAGAGGAATTATTACAAAAGCATGAGGAGAGTTTAAATAACGATCCACCTGTGATTGAAACACCTCCGATTGAGCAGCCGCCAATTGAGACACCTGAGCTAAAAGAAGAAGACGTTCTTTCATATTTGGGAAAAAGGTACAACAAGGAAATCAATTCGTTTGACGAGTTGATGGCTCAGCGTCAGGAAAACGAACCGTTACCTGAAGATGTTGAAGCATTCTTGAAGTACAAGAAAGAAACAGGGCGTGGTATCCAAGACTACTTAAAATTGCAAGAAGACTTTGATTCCATGAATCCTGATAAAATGCTAAAGCAATACCTCATGGCTACAGAGGTTGGTCTCGATGAGGACGACATTGATGCCATGTTGGAAGAGTTTGCTTATGATGAGGATCTAGATGATGACTCTAAAATTAAGAAAGCTAAGATTGCTAAGAAAAAGGCTATTGCTAAGGCCAAGGATTACTTCACATCTGAAAAGGAGAAATACAAACAACCTCTTGAGTCAAGGGGAAGTACAATTGCTTCTGAAGAGAAAGAAGAGTTTGAGGCGTATAAACAATACATACAACAAGCTAAAACCCTAGAGGAGGAAAATGGTCGCAAACGTGATTGGTTCCTAAAGAAAACTGATGAGGTGTTTAGTCAAGAGTTCAAAGGTTTTGAGTTCAATATTGACGACAAGAAAGTGGTTTTCTCTCCCGGTGACGCAACAGAGCTTAAGAAGCTCCAATCAACTCCAACAAACTTTATCAATAAGTATTTGGATGAGAGCGGAATGGTAAGTGATGCTGCGGGATACCATAGAGCTTTAGCGATCGCAATGAATCCTGAGAAGTTTGCCAAGTTCTTCTACGAACAAGGTCAGGCCGATGCGACAGATAATGTCACTAAAAAAATAAAGAATGTGAATATGTCTGAGCGCAGAGCACCTGAATCAATCTCCAAAGGAGGAATGCAAATCCGAGAAGTAAATCCGGGCTCCGGCAATGGATTGAAAATCACAAGTGCAAAAAGAATATAAACTATTAAAAAAGAAAAAAAATGTCTGTTTTATCTACACCCGGTTATCAGTTACAGCCAAGTGCTGAGCAGGTAGCTTTGTCAACAAACTACATCCCGTCAAACGGATTTAACTTCATGAATCAGTATTTACCTGATACATATGAGAAAGAATTTGAGCGTTACGGAAACCGTACCGTTGCATCTTTCCTTCGTATGGTAGGTGCTGAGATGCCGTCTATCTCTGACCAAATCAAATGGGCAGAACAAGGTCGTCTTCACACTAAGTACACTAAAGTTGTTTCTACAGCTACTTTGTCTAACGCTGACAGCGCAACATTCCAAGTCAATGACTTGAACGTTACAGGTATCGCTATCCGCGCAGGTCAAACTGTAATGATTACACCTAACGTTGCGGGTCCTACCCAAAACAAAGCTATCGTTACTGCTGTTAACACTGCTACTAACCAATTTACAGTTGCTTTCTATGAGGCATTAGGTATGACCAATGCTTCTACAGCTAACGAATTTAGCGTATTTGTTTACGGTTCTGAATTCAAGAAAGGCACTACAGGTATGATTGGTTCATTGGAAGCTGAAGACGAAATCTTCTCTAACAGCCCAATCATCATCAAAGACAAGTATGCTGTCAACGGTTCTGACATGGCTCAGATTGGTTGGATTGAAATCACTACTGAGAATGGTGCTAACGGATACCTTTGGTATTTGAAGTCTGAGCACGAAACTCGTCTCCGTTTTGAAGACTACCTCGAAACTGCAATGTTAGAAGCTGTTCCTGCTGAATCAGGTTCAGGTGTTGCTAACTCAGGTCTTAACCCAACTTATGGTAACAAAGGTTCTGAAGGTGCTTTCTACGTTGTTAACTCTCGTGGTAACGTATGGGGCGGTGGTAACCCAACTTCATTGCAAGATTTCGATGATATGATTTCTCGTCTTGACAAACAAGGTTCTATCGAAGAGAACGTATTGTTCGTTAATCGTGATTTCTCTTTCGACATCGACGATATGTTGGCTGCTCAGAACTCTTACGGTGCTGCAGGTACATCTTATGGTTTGTTTGATAACGACCGTGACATGGCCCTCAACCTTGGTTTCTCAGGATTCCGTCGTGGTTATGACTTCTACAAAACAGATTGGAAATACCTCAACGATCCAACAATGCGTGGTGGTTTGACTTCATCTGCTACAGGAGCTTCAACTGCTAACGTAATCACAGGTATGCTTGTTCCTGCAGGTTCAACAACTGTATACGACCAAATCCTTGGTAAAAACGCTAAGCGTCCGTTCTTACACGTTCGTTACCGTGCGTCTGAAACTGAAGATCGTCGTTACAAAACTTGGATCACAGGTTCTGCCGGTGGTGCTGCTACTAGCGACCTCGATGCAATGGAAGTTAACTTCTTGTCTGAGCGTGCACTTTGTACCTTAGGCGCGAACAACTTCTTCTTGTTCCGTTACGGTGCCTAATTAGCACTCAAAATATGAGAGGGGCTTCGGTCCCTCTCTATTTTTATTGTAAACTTTAATTATATTATATCTTATGTCAAAAAAAGTCACGTTGGCTGCTGCCGACAGAGTCTATCGACTCAAAAATGAAAAGGCACCATTGTCTTATATGCTATCAGCAAGAAACACAAAACGCTCAGCACTCCTTTGGTACGATGAGGAAACCAATCAAAACAGACCTCTCCGTTACGCAGTAAACCAAAAGAGCCCATTTGAGGATGAGCAAGATGGCAACCCACTTATCCAACCTATTATCTTTGAGAATGGCTTCTTAAGCGTTCCTAGAAACAATCCTGTGCTACAGGAGTTCTTATATTACCATCCACAAAATGGTATCGTATTTGAAGAAGTAAACAAAGAGCGTGATGCACAAGAAGAGGTTGAATTCTTGGTAACTGAGGTTGATGCATTAATCAGAGCTCGTGAGTTAAGTATTGATCAACTTGAGACAGTATATCGAGTATTATTCAACAAAGATGTAAGCCGTGTTACCACAGCAGAAATGAAGCGCGATGTGCTTATCTATGCACGTAACTATCCGGGTAGCTTCTTGAATTCTCTTGAAGATCCAATGCTACACCTACAATCACAGGTTCATATATTCTTTGACATGGGGTTACTTGGTTTCCGAAGTGGAAACAAAGAGGTTTGGTATAGCACACCAAGTAATAAGAAAAAAATGATGAATATACCTTACGGTGAAGACCCATATGTGCTAGTCGCTATGTATCTTAAAACCGATGAAGGTGTTGAAGCATTAAAAATGTTAGAGCACCATTTAGAGAATGCATAAATAATGTTATATTTGTAATGTTGTTTTAGAGTTCTACTCATTTGTTTGTTTGATAAAGGTGTCCTAGTGGCACCTTTATTTTTTTGTATCTTTGTGAAAAGATATTTCAATGATTAACTCAGTAAGAAACACCGTATTGTCAGTTCTTAACAAGAACAACTACGGATATATCTCACCATCTGACTTTAATTTGTTTGCAAAACAGGCACAGATGGAGATATACGAAGAATACTACAGCAGCTATAATAAGACCATAAATGCAGAGAATGCAAGGCTATCAGGCACTGAGTATGCTGATATCGAGAATCCTATTGCAGAGGTCTTAGAGGGCTTCTTGCGTAATGATACGCTCACACAGGTTACGCCTGCAACAAACCAATACTATGTACCATCGCTAACGACTACAGGTTATAACTTCTATATGATTAGTAGACTTACTTGTTTTAATGGTACCACAAGATTAGGTGATGCTGAGAAGGTTGCTAACGCACGTTTGTATATGTTATTGGACTCAATGCTTACGGCACCAACTACAAAGTATCCATCTTATATTATCGAGGGTGATACTATCAGTGTATATCCTGATACCATCAATGGTGTATCATCATTGAAGTGCTCATACTTTAGGTTGCCTTTAGACCCTAAGTGGACATACATTACATTGTCAAATGGTGAGCCTGCATTCGATCAATCACAACCTGACTATCAAGACTTTGAGCTTCCGGGTGAAGATGAGTACAAAGTAGTAATGAAGATTCTTCAGTACTGCGGTATGTCAATTAGAGAGATTCAAGTTGCTCAATACGCAATTCAACAAGAACAGAGTGAAAACCCTGCATTTAGCCAACAACAATAATAGACCATGGCATATATTTCACAGTATCAATATTACGAGAATGGCGGTAATGCGCCTGAGGACGCTAATTGGGGGTCTTATCAGTACGTAAGTCTGCATGACATTGTCAATAATTTCTTGTTGATGTATACAGGAAACCACTCATTGGTTAATAATGAGGAGCGTTACAAGATAATCTTTCACGCAAAGAGAGCTGTACAAGAGCTTAACTACGATGCGTTTAAAGAAATTAAAGTACTTCAGCTTACCGTTTGTGATCAGCTAAGATTTGTTTTACCATCTGACTACGTCAATTGGGTTCGTATATCTTTATACAAAGATGGGTATATTAGACCAATGACTGAGAATATTCAAATTCAATCAGCAAAAGCCTATCTTCAAGACCATAATTGTAAGATTTTATTTGATCAGAATGGCAACGCCCTTGAGCCTGAGTACTCTGAGCTTGATTGGGATCGTATTACGGGCACTCAGAAGAGTATCTATTTAAATCCGGGTCATCAATTTGACGGGCAAGAAGGTTGGTATTATGAGGGGGATTGGTATTTTGAAGCAGGTATTGGCGCCAGATATGGTTTAAATACAGAGACCGCTAATAGAAATCCTACATTTACTATTGATAAGAAGTCAGGAGTTATTAACTTTAGCTCACATATGTCAGGTGAGTCTGTCATCCTTGAGTACATATCTGATGGTATGGAGAATGGAGATGATAGTTTAATTACTGTAAACAAGTTATTTGAGAAGTATGTGTACGCATATATTCAGCATGAGATACTCAATTCAAAGCTTGGTGTACAAGAGTATGTGATAATGAGAGCAAGAAAAGAAAAATCTTCTTTATTACGAAATGCAAAAATTAGATTGAGCAATATTCATCCGGGCAGATTATTAATGAACCTACGTGGTCAGAATAAGTGGATAAAGTAACATGGCTAAACTTACAAGAAACTTCAATCAGGGTAAAATGAACAAAGTCGTTGATGAACGACTAATCCCTGATGGACAATATATTGACGCGCTCAATGTAAGAATGGGTTCTACAGAACAGAAGAGCATTGGAGCCATTGAGAACACTAAAGGTAACTTAAAAATTACATCTTTAATCTACATTGATGGTACGCCATTAAGCTCAAATGCTAGAACCATTGGTGCGTTTGAGGACGGTGCAAATGAGACCATTTATTGGTTTGTGCACGACTCAAATTTTCCGGTTGGAGCGACCGATAAGCTTGACTTGATTGTTTCATTTAACATACTTACAAACATACTAACGTACCACGTCATCAGTATTGATGATAGTGGAGGTATTAACACCACGTTGAATTTTAACGAGCAGTATGTGATTACAGGCATCAATAAAATTGATGACCTATTGTTTTTTACTGATGACTACAATGAACCTAGATTTATCAATGTAAGAACTAATTATCCAAACCCTATTGGCAATATAGACCAAGTTACAGCTGAGTCATTATTAGTAATTAAGAAGCCGCCTGTGGCTTCGCCTGAGATTCAATTGACTAACGTAACAGGTCAAGAAAACTTTTTAACTGAGCGCTTCATTTGTTTTGCTTACAGATATAGATATGCAAACAATGAATACTCAGCAATATCACAATTTACTGAGCCTGCATTTATACCTGAACCTTTTGAGTTTGGAAACGATAGTTTCTTAAATAATGGTATGGTTAACTCATTTAATGCAGCTATTATTACTTACAACACAGGTGGCCCATTAGTAGTTGGCATTGACCTACTCTTCAAGGAAATGGAGAGTAATGTAATCAAAGTTATTGAGAAGCTAGACAAGTCACTGCTTGGTTTGTCGGACAATACTGACTACGACTATACTTTTGCAAACAGCAAGATATACACTGTACTTCCTGAGTCTGAGATACTAAGGTTGTACGACAACGTACCATTGTTAGCTAAAGCCCAAACTATTATGGGTAATCGCCTAATGTACGGTAATTATTTAGAGGGTTATGACTTACTTGATAAAAATGGGCAAACGGTAAAATTTCAATATTCTACCGCTTTAAAAACTGATGAGATTGGTATTAGTGAAGTGCCAAACTCTTTAGATTCAGGAACATATCTTATAAATGGATCTCAAACCTTATCTAATACTGTACTAGATATTGACTTATCCGGAATAGCATTGAGTGAAGGATCATCAATTGTAATTGATTTTTCACTCAGTCATTCAACATTTACAGGTAGTACACCATTTCCAACGCAAACAAATAGCAGTATAAATATTACGTTCACGTATTATCTACCTAATACTTTTGCGTCTGTTTTTGACATGGTTAATGACATATCATTCCAAGACGCTATTGGCTTAGTCACCAACGTTCAGCCTATGCCAAGTTCTTGTAACGGAACAACTTTGTCTGATGCATTTAATTGTGCTATGTCACAGAACTTAAACTCTTACGTTAAGTATACAAGTGGTATAAATACCGCTAACTTATTGGTATCAGCATTAGGTACATTTGGTAGCAATGTAATTTCATTTCAATTTCCTGCCGTGTCCTATGTAAATAGCACGGTATCTCCTACATATACTGCATATGAGTACATGAAAATAAACTCAGCAGATGTTGTTTTTCAAACCATATCACAAAACCAAAGCTTGCATAGCAATCGTGACTATGAGATTGGTATTGTATATATGGACGATTTTGGAAGATCTTCAACTGTTTTAGTTAGTGAGTTTAATACTGAGCACGTACCTTGTGGTAATTCTGTAAATAAGAATAGCATACTTGTAACAATACCAAGTAACCCAATTCCTCAAGTTGCACCATATTGGGCAACAAAATATAAGTTTGTAATTAAAGCAGATAGAGATACATATGAGACAATCTACAGTAATATATTCTTTGTTGACCCTCAAACAAATTACGCTTATTTCTTATTGGAAGGAGAGAATACTAGAAAAGTAAATACAGGTGATAGGCTAATTGTCAAGAGAGATTCTTCTGGAGCTGTTGATGAATGTGCTTATGCAAATGTATTAGAAAAAGAAGCTCAAACTAAAGACTTTGTTACTATACCAAGTTCTGTGACAGGCGTCAATATTCCTGTTCCTTCAGGTGTATATATGAAAATAAAGCCTAATAATTTCAATGCTATATTTTCTGAAAATGCATTTATAACAGCAGGGAATAAAGCAGTTGAGGTAAAAAATAATGGGCAGTATCCGATACTTAATTACCCTATGAACTTGGAGGATACGGCATTGCCCGGTACTTTTATTGATTATGATATACCTCAGGGGACCATTATCAATATGAATATTAAATTCCAAAGAGGTAAAGAAAACGGCGGTGGCAATAACTGTGAGACACGAATTTACACTTTAGAAAAAACAATTACTTCTCAGGCTAACTATGGAAATATGTATGAGTGGTTTGTTGGTGACAACATAGCTAACCTATTGGATGAAGGAACTCCATATGTAAGCAACTCTACTGCATGTACAATACAAAATACATTCATACCTACATTAGCATTTGGGCCTAGCTCAATGCCTACTAATGAGTGTATAAATTATTACAGATTCTATAGAGATTCCCCTAGCAACTATTTAGGATTACAAATAAGTGGAACATCTGCTTGTGGAACAAAAAACTCTTTAGTTGAAGCTAATTTTGAGGTGTTTAGAGCTGAGTCCACATTTGTTTTTGAGACTGAGCCGGCAGATACTTTGCCTGATGTTTTCTTTGAGAACAACTTGTCTTTTGAAATAAATGCACAGGGCGAGCATCAGGGTAACATCATGAACCAAAACTTCTCAACAGGGTCTCCTGCTGTCATTGACACAGGTTTCTTTAACTGTTATGCTTTTGGCAATGGTGTTGAGAGTTACAAGATTCGTGACTCAATTGTAGGTAATTTTATCACATTGGGTAACCGTGTCACAAGTATTGCTGCGGAAGACTATCGGGCTATCAGAAGATACGCTGATATGACTTATAGTGGTATTTACAACAATGAGAGCAACGTAAATAAACTCAATGAGTTCAACCTTGGTCTACTTAACTTTAAGCAGTTAGAGCGCTTATTTGGCCCTATCTATATTCTTGATGCACGTCAGACTGACGTACTTGTTTTACAAGAAGACAAAGTGTCTTATGTATTGACTAGCAAGAATTTGCTATCAGATGCCGGAGCGGGTGGAGCACTTACGTCTGTACCTGAGGTATTAGGAACGCAAATTGCACGAGTTGAAAAATTTGGTATTTCATTTAACCCTGAGAGTTACATTCAGTGGGGATCAAATAGATACTTTACCGATGTTAAACGTGGAGCTGTAATTAATATACAAGATAGCGAGACAGGTCTAGGCCAATTGAAAGTCATCTCAGATATGGGGATGGGGTCTTGGTTTAGAGATTTATTTAACACTGACTTTGACACTCAAAAACTTGGAGCTTTTGACCCATACTTAGATGAGTATGTATTAAGCTCAAACAATCAAAAAGTACCAAGCTTCAGTAGCTGTATAGATTGTGGTATCACTCAAGAGTTTGTAATTAGCGACATCACAAAGGTTAATGAGTTCTGTGTAAACGTAGGTCAAGCAGTTGGTGATGTTGACATTACTTACAATGTTGTAAGTATTGAGCCTGATGCTGAGTTCAATATTACAGCCACATACGATGGAAATACATTTACAACTGGAGATACATCTTTTGATGGAACATTAGTTGTAGATAAAGACTCAAATACAGTTGATATTGTAAATGTTGAGATTTTAGTTACAGGAGCTGTTGTATTAGAAGTCACTGTGAATTGCCCTACGGCTAATCAGCTTACTATTGTTGAGGTGGTATTGACATCAAATGTTGATGCGGGCAAAAACATCTATCCTCAATGGAGATACACAGATGGTACATATACGGGGTCTTTACAAAGTAATTTACAAATATTTGCATCAGGAGTAAATCCTATTGTATCTAGATATAATACCAATACAGGGCCTCAAGGTCAACCGAATATACCAACAAATGGTAGTACGGTTAGAATCATATCTAACAAGTTTGCGTTAGCTAACTATGACTTTATTCCTTCTCAGAATAAGTTTAGATACCTAAGATCTTCAACACTATATGCTAACAATACCTCGGGTATAAACGCATTGGTTACTGCATCTAGTACAGGTACAATATTGGGGGGTGGTAATTACTACTACGCAGATGTTCCTGCGGGTACCGTAGGTAACTACCTATACTTAATTTGGGATTATAGAACTTTTAATGAAGTTGACTTATGTTGGTCTGCAAGTACAGCAGATATTGATTATGTTTGCTGTGAGTGCGATCCATGTTCTGATCCTTGTAGAGAGTGGACATTCCAAAACGTAGGCATCGGAACAGCTACTGTATCTTACAGAGATTGCAGTGGAGTTAATAGAACAGCTACTATATTACAAAATGCAACACAAATCATATGTGGCCTTGCATCAGTAAATCCAACTGTAATATCAGGAGGAGTATTGATAGAGGTATCGCAAGAGTGTGGATGTAGAGAATAAATAAATTATTATGCCATATTACTTAGACGCACCAACACTAGCTCAAGCGACCGCAGTATATACTAACGCGGCGCTTACTGTTTGCGCTCCAAATGGAGTGTACTCTGATGGTACAATTACAAGAGTTCAAACGTCCTGCGTTTTGGGATCAGCAAAGCCCTGCCCATCATGCGGGTCTAGATGCGGAGTTGACTTTGATGGATATATCGTAGGAGATGGTGTATTTAACATTGAAGTTGATTTAGGAAATGACATTGGAGATACAGGCGCTATAATAGTGTCATTTAACTCTTTGTCTGTGCCTAAGGGCTTTATTGCTTCTTATGATGGTATTACATATAATACGTTCAGTTCTCCCGTCTACGGGCTTCTAACAGCTCCATCAGGACTTCCTGTTTATGTTGGCGATGAAGACAGTGACTGCGGTATTGTAGCGAATAGCCCACATACTTTAAATAACTATGATTGGGATCCATCAACATCTACATACGTGTATAATGGTACAACATCTTCAATCAGTGCATTACCAACTCAAATTCAGACATCTATAAATGCACCGGGCAATTGCATTATGGTTATACCTAAACCACTTATCAATCCATCTACGCTGAACATTACAGTATTTTCTCCTTGTAATCCAAGTGGTATTGATTTAAACGTATCGTGCCCTATACCTTTGTTTCCAACTTATACTAGTCAAGTTAGACCAACTGCTGACTCAGTATGTGAGTATCCGGATGATCTGATTTACTATAACTACCCTGTCAATGGAAATGGCACAACGCTTGGTCTATTTGATTGGGTATTCTTGGATCCTAATGGTGAAGTTGTAGCAACTGATGGTTATTACCACGCGCCTACTATGTTACCTAGTTCATACAATTGGTTTTTGGTACAAAGTGGAATTATTATTCAAATGGGAGAATGTCAATACAATGCATATATTATTGAGCGTTGCGGAGATGGTTTGACAATAGTTGCAAACTCAGATGTAGTTGGTGTTCAAGTAGGTGACTTCGTTACAGTATCTTACCCATCTTACGCAGGATGTGTATTCAATGTGATATCAGAGACATTTACTACAGCAACAGTAACCATTGATAGTATTACTGTTTATGAATCTTGTGCTGATATATGTCAGAACTATAGCGTTGATAATATGACTGCTTCTTCAGTAACTGTAAGTTATAACAATTGCGCAGGAGCTCCACAGACACAAGCGGTAGCTGCATACACAATTGCTTATATTTGCGCTAGAACCGGAAGCGTTTCAGTACCGGGGTCTCCTGCGGGAGTAATTGTAACACTTGATTCATGTAGTTGTTAAATATGGAATATACACTAACATATAGCGAAACATTTGATGGATGGCCATCATTTTACTCTTTCATGCCTGATTGGATGATTGGTATGAACAATTACTTTTATACGTTTAAAGGTGGTAACCTATACCGACATAATGTAAATGCGCTTAGAAACAATTTCTATGGTGTACAATACAATTCAAAAATAACTAGCGTATTTAATAATTCACCACTAGAAAACAAGTTGTTCAAGACACTTGCTTTGCAGGGTGATGATACGTGGGAGGCAACTCCAATTGAGACTGACATTCAAAACAGTGGGTTCATTCAAGAAGAATGGTTTCAAAAGAAAGAGCAGGTATACTTTGCATTTATTAGAAACTCAGGAGATGTACCTGCGGGAGTTGATGAGTATGCATTGAGATCATTGAATGGTGTAGGACGAAGCTTAAGTGTCACAGGCACTGGCGCTAACGTTGAGATTGGTTTCTCAATAAACCCGTTGATACAGATTGGTAGCATAGCTAGTGTAGGCGACTACCTTTACTATGCTTTGCCGCCTAGCTTTAGTACGCCTGTATTGTGTGGTGAGATTGTTGATATTGTTCAGAACTATCCTGCAGGTGACAACTACTTTGTAGTAGATACCACAGTTACAGGTGGCTCTATACCGGGCATACAGAATGCTTATTTCTTATACATTAAGAACTCTGTGGCTGAATCTCATGGCGTGTTAGGGCACTACTGTTTGTTCACTTTAGAAAACGACAATACGGCAAAAGTTGAGCTATTTGCCGTTGAATCAGAGGTTATGAAGAGTTTCCCTTAAAAAACTTATCTTTGTATAATATAAAAAAATAATAAAATGCCAATAGGATTCGCAGCAATAGCAGCAATAGGTGGCGCTGTATCAACAGCCTTAACCACAGCCTTCTCAATTGGAGATATGCGCAGAATGAGAAAGCTCCAAAAGGAGTCTGACGCTGATGCTTTAAAATTCAGACAAGAAGCTGATAAATTCTTGGAAGTAAATGTCTACGACCAACTTGGTATTCAAATGAAACCATACGAGTTAGAGCGTGAGGCATTGGCATCTGTTGGTGCACAGTCAATTGAGGCAGGTCGTGAAAGCGAGCGTGGTGCTGCAGCGGTAGCAGGACGAGTTTATGCCGGCTACTCAGATGCAATTAGAGATATCCAAACACGTCAAGGACAAGAGATGATGGACCTTGAGAAGCTATCAGCTGCTGAGGACTCAAGACTCAGAGACATTAAGGCTCAATTAGCTTTAGATGAAGCTGAAGGCGCACAACAGGCATCAGCAATGTACGAAGAGCGTGCTGCACAGGCTGCTAAAGGAGCAATTGCAGGAGTAACTAGCATGATTGGTCAAGCTGCTAAATTACCTGCGTTATACAATGACACTTCTTTATCTGAGCAAGAGGCATTTGGGAAAATGCAATTAACACCTGATGAAATTAAAAAAATTGGTAATATTAATTTTGCAGGATTAGGTACTGCAGGTGAAGGTTTTACTAATCTTGACTTTGATAAAATCAGTCAAATGTCAGAATCTGAATACAATGCATTTAAAAAAGCATTAACTCCTGAGCAATATGATATGTTGATTAAGAATGCTCAATTTAGAAAATTATTCAGAGCAGCAGATCAAAAGAGTAACCCATTCCAATTCTAAGATATGGCTAAGACATACTATAAGTTTGCGGAACGCAGTGCTGAGTCACAAATTAATTGGGCTGAGGTAGGGAAGAATGTAACGGATATGCTCAATACTGAGGCAACTATCCGTGAAGAAAAGAAAGCTGCAATTGATGAGGCATCTCGTCAATACGGTGAGACATTGGCCAATGCACCTACAGGTGATTTTAAGGCTGCCAATGAATGGACATTAGACTTTGCCAATGATGCAGCACAAGCCCGCTTAATGCAGGACAGGCTACTCAAGAGCGGTCGACTAAGTGTTCGTGATTATACAGTTCAGAGACAGAACTTGGGAGATAGCACAAAGCAAATGTTTGAGGTGTCAAAAGAATACCAAGATAAAGCCAAAGAATTAATGGAGCGATATGAGCTAGGAAAATCACAGGAAACTGAGGCTTGGCTTATGGAACAAATTGAAGGTCTTAGCAACTTTACTAATACCAAGGCGTACATCAACCCTACCAATGGTCAGGTTAGTATTGCTAAGATGATAAAGAAAAAAGGAGATGACGGGAAAGAAGTTATGATGATGGATGAAAATCCTGACAACTATATGAGCGTCAATCAATTACGAAATAGAATGAATGTAAAGCTCGACAAGTATAACTATGTCGCAGCTGTTGATGGTCAGGTTGAGGCATTGGGAGAGGTTTTAAAAACAAGCGTCACAAAGTTAAAAGGTGCGTATCGTATGCTTCGCATCGATGAGATGACTGATCCTACATTAAGAACTAGACTTAGCGATGAGGATCAAAAGACATTGACTGCGTATCAGGAATGGGAGAGTGGTATGATTAAGGCTGAACTTGCCAATCCGTTTAACCAACTTGGTTTATTGACAGACGCAGTTGATAAGGTTCCTGGAACCAATGATTTTTATGAGCCTACATTCGATGCTGAGTTAGCAAAGACTAATGCTAAATATATTTTACTTGAGGATGATGGGTCAGGAATGATTCGCCCTAAGTTTACTGAAAATCAAACAAAAGCAGCTAGTGACTTCCTTCGCGTGCAAACACGCAATGCTGTAGACCAACAGACAAAGACTGATCTTCAAGCAGAGCCTTCTATCCAATATGCGCCTAACTACGGACGCGGAACTGGTAATGATAAAAAAACAGATAAGGTTTCTTATTATGAGAAGGCAAACAATGCCATGAGAACAGGTAACCTAGGCGCTTTGAATACTACAGACTACAGTTTTTATTTTGACAAAACAGGCGGCAAGAATGTAATGTATGTGGCATCAGGTGGAAATGTTAAATATGCAGACAAGCCTGAAAAATTCAAAAAAGTTACAAATGCTGATGACTTAGCTTCATACCTAGATGGTATTGATCAAAAGCAAGCTCAAGAAGTTTACAAAGAAGGTAAGAATCAATTTAGAGATATCCACGGATTTACATTATTTGGAGCTTATTTACCTACTGATATAAGCTTAAGCCAAGATGCGCTATATAGCTCTTCAACATACACTGATGAGGAAAGAGAAAAAAGAACAGGTCAAGCTTCATCAGGTAGTAGCAAATCATCAGGAGGAGGTGCTGCAGCAAGTGGTGGGAAACCGAGATAATAAGTATATTTGCATATGAATGAACAACTATTAAAAGACTTCATTGCTACTGCACAGAAGTATAATTACAATTGGAATACTGTATTTGGCAAATTCCCTGAATTGAAAGGATACGATCAGCAATTATTGAAAGACTATGTTGCTACTGCCGAAAAGAATAATTACGATTACGGTGTTGTAAATTCAAAGTTCCCTGAACTTGGTTTCAATCAAGAACCTGTAAAAAAAAAAGAGTCTACCGTATCGGCTTCCAAATTGGAAAAACCTACATCGGGTTCTTCTTCTCGAAGATTTGAAGGCGTTACTGAAGAGCCTACTTCACAAAAGAAATATAGAACTGACGACTATATAGATCAGGTTCAGAACGCTCAGAAAAAAGCTAAGGCCCCAAGTCAAAAGGTTGAAAGTACATTTGAGCAACCTAAAGAAACAAAGCCAATCCGAAAATTTGATGCATTGAGTGACAAAGAAGCCATGCAAATGATGGCTGAAGACTTTGGTAAAAAAGAGTTTGAGGCTTATTCTTCTATTAATGAAATTCCATCCTCAAAAAAACTTAGAGATTTAGATGAGGAGACAACTGCCAATATTTTAAATAAGCAATTTGAAGGAACAAATTTAGAATTTAAAAAATTAGGTTGGCAACTAACAGTCACATCAAAAATAGGAGATGGTATTAATAGTACTATTCTAAACCAAGAAACAATTGACTTATCAGATCCTAATGCTGACAAGGAATTAAAAAGTTTTGTCTCTACCAATCTAGTAAAGAAATCAGAAAGAGAACAGTTTGAAAATGCACAAAGCGTAGAAGACTTAGTCGAATTAGTTGGGTCTAATCCAAATAAATTCAAAGCATCATTGCTAGAAGGAATGGATGTAGATAGTTATTTTGAAAGAGAAAGACAACTTCTTAATGGAGAAATGACTAGAGCTAAAGCTGATACTTATGATTCTGACTTAAAATCATACGAGCAAAAAGTTGCTAAATTCAATCAGGATGTAAAAGGCGGTAAAATGTCTAAGGCTGATTTTGATTCAAGATCAGCAGCGCTTGAGAATGAACGTAAGTCTTTGACCCAAAGAAGAGACATTATGTCAAGTGTCATTGGTAAAGCTGAAAAGATTGATAAACTTACAAATAACTTAGAAGATGCCAAAGTTATTACGGCTGCCGAAAGAGAGAAACAAGGTAGCCTTACAGGTCTTGTACTTAGAGGTGTTGGAGAAGGATTGACAGATGTGTCTCAGGCGATGATTGACTTTGGTATTGCAGGAGCAGCAGCTGTAACAGATGCTAAAACTCTTGCAGATGCAATTACACCGGGTGAATATGAAAGGCTAAAAGAGTTAGGATTCAGTGATGATGAGATAAAAAATGAAATTCAGAAATCAGTAAAAAACAAAGCAAATCAAGTTTTAAGAAGTGTTCCTGATGCATTTGGTATGGGAACTACTGAAGAATATGCAAAGTCAACTGATAGAGGAGTTATAGAACAAGCCGCTTTTGCGATAGGAGAAAGCTTAGGAGCTGTAGGTGGTGGTCTTGCTACCGCAGGAACTAATGCAGGATTCTTTGCAATGTCATACAATGCACTTGAAGACCAAATGAGAGGTCCTCAATTTGATGCATTGAGCGAAAATGAAAAGAAAATAATGTCTGTACCTTATGGTCTAGTCATTGGAGCTCTTGAGAAGTTAGGAGCTAAAGTCGCTACAGGCGCTGCAAAAAACAAAACGCTCGGAATGTTTTCTGAGTATATCATGTCAAAGACATTTAGCTCTCTTCCAAAAAACGCTTCGCTATTAGAAATTAAAAGTGCAATTGACAAAAGTGTTGCAGCGAGCGTAGCTAATGGAATGCTTAAGATTACAGGTGCAGGTATAGTTGAGGGTGGTACCGAGTTTACTCAGCAGATTTTTGAGGGAGTAGAAAAGGATGTAGCTAATAGAATCATCCAATCAAACCAATTAGACAAAGCCAAGGAAGAAGGTGGTGGTACTGTATCCAAAGAAATATACAATCAAATTGTACAGAATAAATTCTTTAAAGATGCTGCTGACCTATCAACTACTGAAGGTATAGGGCAGCTATTAAAAGAATCAGGTAATGCATTTCTTGTTGGAGCTGTAGCCGGTGGTATGGGTAGTACAGCATCAGTCGGTGTAGTAGAACCTATATCAAACAAAGTTTCAAATAATAGATTTGCTGTATATAGAGATATCATATTAAATGATGATGCCCGTGAGGGAGCTATATCTTCAATAAATAAAAAGGTTGAGGATAATCAAATAACAAGGGAACAAGCTGATGAGGAAATAAAATCCATCAATGAAGCGTATCCTGCACTAAGACAAATACCAACAAACTTTTCAGTCGGAGCTCAAAGGGAAGCCTTTGGGTTATTGATGGAAAGAGAAAGTTTAGATAAAGAAATAAAAGATAAAGACCCTAACCTTGTTGCAAAACAAAAGGATAGAGTCGATGAGATTAACGAACAATTAAAAGGATTAAGTTATGCCGTTCAAGAGCAAGGCGCAGATGCGGTTCCTGTTCAGTCAGGAACCGGAGTTGGCCAACAAGTGGAGGAAAGAGTACCCGAATCAGAACCTCAAGTCGTTACCGGAGAAGCTATCGCAGAAGAAGTTGTCGGACAAGAAACTGAAGGAGGGCAAGCTCAAACAAAGCTCACTGAAGAAGAAAGGCAAATCGTTATAGATAGCTTTGTTGAAACGGAGAGGGAATCAATAAACAATCTTGGAGATACTGTTACGCAAGAAGAAAAACAAGGTCTTGCAGCTGAGCTTGAAGCTAACCCAATAGCATATGCTGAAGCTAGAAAAAATGATGGAGGTACTTATACTGAGTTCTTAAATCAGTTAACTCCTACTCAAGAAGAACAGCAAGCACCTGCTGCGGAAGTTGCACCTGTAGTAGAAGAAGTTGTACAACCTACTGTACAAGCAGCGCCAACTGCAAAGATTGAGACCATTGAGGTACAGGAAGTGCCACAGGTTGATCAGACATTGGATGATCTTACTCAGCAAAACAATGTACTTACACAGAATGACTTTACTGCAGCGAAAATACGTAATGTAGGAAAGGAAAAAGTTGTTGCACAAATTGCAAGAGCTGCCAAGGCAATTGCTAAAGTATTACCAAAGGTAAAGATTGTTGTTCACGCAACACCTGAGGCATTTGTTGAGGCAACAAAAGATATGGACGGAAGACTATCAGAAGGTGGTCTTTATGACAGAAAGACAGGTCAGATACACATCAATCTTGAGAAGGCAACCAATAGAACGGTACCTCACGAGGTATTCCATGCTTTGATACTATCAAGAGTCAACACAGATGTTGAGGCACAAAGACTAACTCGTTCAATGATTAACTCAGTTCGTAAATCACTCAAGAAAGCTGAGGGTACCACTGAGCTTATGAGTTATTTAGATGACTTTGAGAGTAACTATGACGAGAATATCAAGAACGAAGAGAAGTTAGCTGAATTGTTTGCTATATTGGCAGACAACTACAAACAGTTGCCACCTGCATCCAAGAACATTATCGTTCGATTCTTAAACAGATTAGCTAAAGCTATTGGTCTCAAAGAAATGACAGACCGTGAGGCTATTCAGTTTATGAATACCTTATCAAGAAAGGTTGAGACGGGTCAAGAGATTGAAGCTCGTGAAGTAGGCCAACAGAAAGAAGGTGAGGCTGCTGTAAGAAAGCAGAAGATAAAGACTACCATTGATGAGTTTGACGGTGAAACAACTGTTACATTGGATGGAAAGAAGATTGGAAAGATGTACTATGACAGAAGTCAGAAGACATGGGTTAATGCTGAATTTGACAAACGCAATCTTAAACCTTATAGTTTTGAATCAATATATGGAGACATACTAGGCGAAAATAAAGCTGAAGCTATAGACGAATTAGTCAAAAGAAATAGTGAAACTAAAGCTGAGGAAACAAAGAAAGTCACTCAATATACCAATGATGAAATTATAAATGAGTTCTTGACTGCACTTAATGATAAAGGAAACATTCAAAGAAATCCTATTGGTAAAGAATTTATCTACGGAGATAAAGCATTTTTAGAGTTCAGTAGATTTGATAAAGCAGACGGAGCAAGAGAAATATCAATACAAAGTATTGCTTCTATGGATAAAGGTCAAGGTATGGGCAAATCTGTAATGAAAGATATTACAGATACTGCCGATGACCTTGGAATTACATTGACATTAGATGCCAAACCATTTGGTGACACAGGTCTTAGTAAAGAAGCTCTTATAAGCTTCTATGAAAAGAATGGTTTTACTCCTAATCTAGAAGAAGCCTTTGGTGGAGAGTTTGAAACCAAAGAGGAATTAATTGATTACGTTTTAGAAGAAGAAGGAGAAGCTCTCCCTATGATAAGAGAGCCTAAGCAAAAATTTGCTGTAAGAAAGCAGAAGACAACAAGCCCTGATAAGATTGTTGATAGTGGAACTAAGGCAGGGAAAACTGATGCTGAGATCAGACAAGAAGGAAAGGCTGCAGGTTTCACCAACAAGGAGATGACTGAGGCTTTATCTAAGTACTATACCAAGGAACAGAAGGTATTCATGAAGTCAGGAGTCAAAGGACTCGTAGGTAGATTTGTTGATGGTGCTAGAAGATTTAAGCAACAATTCCTTACATCTAAAGGATTGCTTCCAAAGATTGGTTTTACCTACAAAGAAAAAATGGAGGGTGAGATATCTGCTGAAGCCAATCGCGCTGCTAAGACAGCTAAGAAGTTTGGTGTCCTATTCGATAAGTTTACCGGTGACAAAGAACTTCTATTGAAAGCTTTCGACAAAGCGTTAAGAGGTGACAAGTCAATCCAACTTCCTGCAGGATTTGCAGGATTAGCTAATGAGATGCGTAATCACATTGACAGACTATCTCAAATGCTTATTACAACAGGTGCTGTTGAAGGAGATATGGCTGATGCCATTAGAGAGAACATGGGAACCTACATCACAAGGTCTTATGAAATTTTTGACAACAAAAACTTCAGACAGAAAGTAGGAGAACAAGAACTTCAAGCTGCTAAGAACTTCTTGAGAACAGAACCGGGGATGATTTCATTGGCTAAAGCTGAAGCTGCTCGTACCGGAACAACTATTAATGAAGCGCTAGATATATTGGTTGATAATAAGATTGATGAATATTTTGCTGACGCTGAGACAGGAGCTTTGGTTAAAGGGGCAAAGCTTGGTTCTAAGGACCTTTCTACATTAAAGGAAAGGAAAGAGATTCCTGAGCAGATTAGAATGCTTATGGGTGAATATTCTGACCCTGCAATGAACTATGCACGAACAGTGTTAAATATTTCAAGTCTTGTTGCAAGACATCAGTTCTTGACGCAAGTCAAAGAGGCAGGTATGGGTAAGTTCTTCTTTGAGAAGAATGACTCGCAAAGACCTAAAGGATTTGACACTGAGATTGCTTCTGAGGGAAGTGATACAATGTCACCATTAAATGGTCTTATGACCACTCCTGAGATTGCTGAGGCATTTGATTTATATAATGGTAAGCAAGGTGAAGATCATTGGGCTCAACAAGCAATCAAGGTTTACTACAAAGCAATGGGTTTGGTGAAGTGGCTTAAGACAATTGGATCTGTCGCAACCCATGCCAAGAACATATTTTCTAATTTAGGATTTGTTGCTGTAAACGGACACAGTCTCATTGAGATTGGTAAGGCAGTAAAAGTTGTTGCGCAAGACCTTAAGACAATGAGTAAGCCTGAGGTAGAAGCCAAGATTGATGAGTACATCAAGGCAGGCATCATGCGTCAGGGAGCTGGAATCAATGAGATTAGGGATATGTTCAAGGATGCTGACATGGATGGTTTCTTAGAAAGAAGATTGTCAATGAAGAAGCGCAAAGGAGTGATGGGTAAAATCAGACAAGCAATATCATCAAGGTCATCTAAAATTATATCTGCTATGGAAGATGCATATCAAGCTGAAGATGATATGTTTAAAATTGCAGCCTATGAGACTGAGATGAATAGATATGCTGATGCGCTTTACAACAAGTCAAAAGACCAATTGACTGATAAAGAAAAGCAAGAGGTATCTGACATCGCAGCGAATAATGTGAAGAATACATATCCAACATACAGTAGAATACCTGAGGGTATCAAGAGACTCAGAAGGTTCCCATTGTTTATTGGATCGTTCATATCATTCCAAGCTGAATCATATCGTACTGCTTACAATACAATTGCTTTAGCTAAAGATGAACTTAGTTCAAAGAATAAAAAAATTAAGAATATTGGAGCAAGGAGAGTTGCAGGTGCGTCTTCCTATCTTGCCGCTAAGACAGCTATGCTCTCTTACTTAGGATATGCAGCAGGAACAGGTATTGGAGGTGTACTTAGCGCTTTATTTGATGATGATGATGAGAAGAAAAAAGAAAAGGACGTAAGAAGTTTCTTACCTCCTTGGTCTCAGAACTCTGATCTTATCATATTAAAAGCTGCTGATGGTCAGATTGAATATATTGACTTTAGCGCATCTGATCCACACGGTGGACTCAATAAAGCACTCAATGCATTTTTAAAAGGAGATGACTTACTTGACTCATTCAAGCAATCAACACTTGAATTAGTTGGTCAATTCCAAGGCCCGGATATCTTAACCAACCTTGCTATTCAATTGAAAGGAAATGAGAATGACTTCGGAAAGCCAATCTATAACGAAGAAGATTCGTTTTCTGAGAAGGCAGATAAGATATTAGATTATGTGTATAAAGTTGTTGAACCGGGAACAATTACGTCAATAAGAAAAGCGGCTGCTAGTGAACAATCACTAGGTCAAATTGCTTTTGGAGATGCAACAGGTCTTAAAGTAAGAAAGTCAGATGTTAAGGAGCAGTTTGGATATAAACTTGCTGAGTTTGATGAGTCATTCAAAGATATCAGAAAAATCTACAACTCTGAGTATTACAAGAGTCTTGAGATTGAAGAAGACCCTAAGGCTACTAAAAAAGATATTCAGGAGCAAAATAAAAAAACAGAACAGTCTTTGGTAAGAGCTAATGAAAAGTATGCTGCTAAAGCTAAGGAGCTAATGGATTTGATTAACTCAGCTAATAGATTAGGTGTTGACTACGATGAGCTTATCAATGAACTTGGATTCATTAAGAGCACCATGGGTAAATCAAACATCAGTGAGATGGAGAATGGTGGTGATGAGTTTATCAAAGAAAAAGAAGACTAATCGTAGCGAATATATTTTAAAGCTTTCTGCTTGTCATAGTAGGCCATTAGCTCATCGTCATTAACTGCGTTTAATCTATTTTGCCTACCACTGAACAGGACTTTACCTTTTAGTTTTTGTACCTCGCCGTAGATGATGCCATCATCGCAGGCCCAAATCACCACAGGGTTGAGACGCTTGTCAATAAGCTTCAGTAGTTTTCTACATCCGACAGGCAACGGATAAGCATTGGCAATATTCTTCTTGCGACCCTTTACCTCAACGTATGAGATAAGAGCTCCTTTACTGTCAAATACTTTGTAGTCAATATCGTGATCGCCTAACTTTTGGTATTTGCCATCAAAGATAGACACGAAGCGCTCAATCGCTTTTTTCTCACGTAACCTATCCTCTTCTGTCTCGAAATAAGTCATCTTTTTTCTCAAGTAAATGCTCGAGATGCTCGATCGCTGACTCTACCTCGTCTCTAAACTTTTGGTATTCACGGTCAACTAGCGCCTCGTAGATGTCATCTAGGCAGTCGTGTATACGGTCCATGTAAACAAGGATGAGTTTAGCTCTCTCTATACCGCTGCCCTTTGCCATCTATGGGTTATATATTATGGAGTTAAACATTCTATTAATTTTTGATTCAACGTACTCCTCTTCACCCTTTGGTGTCCTCTGCTCAATCATCTGTACAATTGAGTCAATGCGCTTAATCTTGTTGAAGTATCGTTCGTATTCATTCTTTTTATCTACTAGTTCTTTAAGTGACGACTCAAGAACTTTAATCTTTCTCTTGTCATCAAACTTTACATCATCAAACCATGTCTCTCGGAACTCCTCATAGGTGTCTGCCATCATATCAAATTTGCAGGCAAACTGCTGATCAGTTTTCTTTAGATGTCCAAAGTTATTAATATAATGAATAATAGTAGCATGATCTTTGCCAATTGATCGACCAATGTCAGACAAAGACACATTTGTATAACGCTTCATGAGCTTAGCATACATCATTCGTCCCTCGACTATATATCTCTTTCTGCACTTTTGAGTTAAGTCAAATCCTAAGAAGTCAGATACAAATTCAAGTGTTTTTGTTGTTTCAAAGCTTTCGTTGTTCATAATTGTTTTAAGTGTTTGTTTTCGTTAATTGCATCTAAGTATTCATCTACTGTAACTTCTAAGAAGTCTACCAATAATGGTATCTCATCTTCTTCGTTCAGGTATTCAATCATAAAAAACAAAGGGTCTTTACCCTTTATTACTCCGTAAACATCCTGAGTGTACTCATTGTCCTTTGGAAATGAATTTACATTATCCACAATCTGAAAGACAATCTGTTTTATTGTCTCTTCAGAATACTTTTTTACTTTCTTTTGAAATGGGTAGTCAATATCAAACAAAACTGCCTTACCCTCTGTATACCTCAACGTAGATCCCATGGTCTTCTAATTCTTTATGTCTATACTTTTGTAACTCAGACACCTTCCCAACACCTGTCTTTACCTCGAAGAACTCAACATCGCTCTTCTTTGGTATTGCAAGCAGGTCAGGTATCCCATTCTTATTGGTCTTTATCAACTTGATAACGTAATACCCTTGAGCCTCAAGCTCTTTAATTAGTTTAGATTGGATTTGCTGTTCAGTCATATGACTATAAAGTTAGCAAATCTCTTTTGAAATGTGATACTGTGTAGTCCTTCTTTTTGGATACCGCCTTGTATACAAGGTGTTCAATTCCACCCTCAGAAAATAGCCAATATACATGGTTCTCCTCACGATCTTTAGTTGTCATTCTATCCCGGGCCTGCCAATATGATGTGGCGCTGAAGTCAATGTTGTAGAACACCAAGCAGTCAGCTCTCCTCAAAGATATACCCTCTCGCCCTGACACAATCTGCAGCGCTATGTGCTGACACTTGTCGTTGTCAAAGTCCTCAAGTGTTGTGGCCACATTGTCGCCAAGCACTGACTTGATAGCCTCAAGCTCTTCCTTGAACTTGTAGAAGATGCCAACTCGTTTGTCGCTGAAGTTGTCAGCAATGTACTCAGCCTTAGTTGTAGCAAGTACCATGCTGTTACCACTCTCGAACTTAACAGTACCACTGTACATCTGATGCAATTTGCTCATTAACTTGACAGACGTGTCACCAAGGATGACCTCTTCCTTACCTTGAACGACTAGATCTTTCTTGAGTATCTTTATCATACTCTTGACCTTAGGGTCAACAGGTACCTCAATAATCTTCTCTGTGGTCTTTACTACGAAGCCGGCATCACTCTGCGAGAACCGTATGGTGTATGGTATCATCTTGTCAATGATTGTTTGGTATCCTGCTGAATAATCATTGATCATCAGTCCGTTTATCTTGCGCTGCTTCACATCCACATAGTCCTTGGCAAACTTGTAGAAGTTGCTGTAGGCTCTAAATGGGTTGGTTGGTATGCCATACACCTGATGGAACATCTGCGAGTATGACTCAGGAGTTGGTGTCCCCGATAGAAGTATTACGCGTGAACCATTCTTGGCAATTAAACTCTTGACTGCCGATGCACGTCCACTAGGCTTAGGGAACGCTCCCATGCCATGCGCCTCATCCAACACAACTACGTCCCATCGAACGTCCGGTAGTTTGTGGATGCTCTCGTAGTTTATGACGTGGAGGTTGTATTCACCTCCTATCTTCTCACTATCATCAGTAATAGACTTGATTGCTTTCTTCTTTGTAAGGAACAGCACGTTGCTCACACTCTCTAGGTTGTCGCATATGCTTAGGCTTGTAAGTGTTTTGCCGGTGCGAACCTCCATTGCCAAGTAAACAAATTTGTTTACTCTTATAATCTCACACGCCTTCTCAACAATGTCCTTTTGGTATTGCCTTAGTTCAATAGTATTACTCATCTCATTATCGTATAAATGTTTGTAGTATTTGATGCTGTTCTCCATCTTCTCAATGATGTCCCCATTGCGCTTGTACTTTAGCTCGTACTCAATGCGAGCAGCCTTACCTCTGCCAACTTTCACAGGAACTTTTTGGGTCATCACTTTGTGTAGTTGCTCGCTATATTGCAACATCTTTTCATTGGAGTAGCTTGGGAGTCGATCAATAACACCCAAGCCCTTGTAGTCCATAGCCATTAGAATGGCATTGTATCTTGGTATTCAAGTTCATGCTTACGTCTGATGCGTATCCATCGTCCTTGTTGATCACGTCCCTCTTCAGGTGGAACACCTTCCTTGAACATAGCATAAGCAGTAAGCCACTTGTAGAATCGTGTGCGGCTAATTGTCATGCGTGACTTAGGACCGTAGTCAGGATACTCAGAGATGAACTCATTGTATAGGTCTTGCTTGTACACTCGATTACCCGGATCAAGAAGGCCATTCGGAGCAGCATTGTCAACCAACCCACACCACTCGATGAAGTCGTGGCATGTCTCAGCTGATAGCTGACGAACATTGAGATTGACAAACTTGCTCTTAACTAATCCTGTGTTGAGGTATCCCTGCAAGCAGCCAATCATGTAGTTGTCGAACTGACACCACTCATCATCACCCCAATCACCGAACATCAACTTCTTGAATTCATCCAATGGAGTGAACTCTTTCGAGTAATACTGATGTAGCTCTAGCTCCCACTTGCGACGTGCAAATGAATTACCGGACCCCTTTATGGCATAATTAGTAGTAATGGCAATCTTAGGTGACTTTTCGAATGGTATCTTGATAGCGTCCTTGTTCTTCTTCTCTAAAGTCAGACCCTCAGTCACTACACTGAACAAGCGTTCGAAGTCAAAGTGTTTCTTGACGTCATCGAACACAAGTATCTGCGTATCTGCTGATACCAACTGATAGGCAAAGCTGCGCTCAAATGTAAAAGACTTACCGTCAATAGTGACGACCTTCTTCATTTGACTAAGCGCATTCATAAATAGACCCTTACCGGTACCACCCTCAGGGTTGTCACTGATCACCTCATCATTGAGGATGATGGCCGGGCAGTACTCACGGGTCTTGTATGCGTGCAGCATAAAACCAATTGTACTCTCCATTGATGCAACACGACTCTCATCTCCACCGCAGATGTTGCTGATGAATGTTCTGAAGTCACAGATACCAACTTCGCATCCAATGTAATTACGGTCAATGATGTGGTCCTTCCAAACATAGCCACCAAGGTCTAAGTAATCAATTGGAATAATCTCACCCTTAGATATCTTGACGGCACAGTTGCGGTAGTAGAGGTATGATGCATTGCGTGTATCCTCAATAAAGTAGATGTCAATGGTATTGATCATTGATAGGAACTCCTCCTTAAAGAATCTTGTTTGGTCAGCGAAGTAGTTGTAGATTGTCATGTCATCCAACTCAATGAGGTGGTTGAGCACGAAGTCCTTAATCTCTTTCTCTGAGGTATGGTCGATGAGGTTGTTGGTTACCTTCACAAAGACATAGTTCTTACCACCTTCAGGGCAGTACTTATAGAACCCGTTGTCTTCCAAGAACTGCTTGAACAGGATGTGTACGATTTTTATAGCCCCCTTTTCGTTCTTGGTCCAAAAGGTCTGCTTTGAATTCTCTTCCTCAACTTTATTGAGCACTGACTCAATGACGTCACCATCAAGGTTGGTATCATTGAGCTGATTGCGTATCTCTTTGCGTGATACACCACGTCTTAGCTTAGCACGTATCTGATTGATGCGCTCTTCGTCCTCGTAGTACTTGGTGCCAAAGTTCTGCGTTCGTGCATATGCTGAGTCAATGGTGCGCTGTATCTCACCGATATCAAAGTCTTGTGTGGCGTATTGGTTGAGTACGTATGCCGCTAAGCTTTTGTTGACACCAAAGTCATTGAACGCTGATGCCAAGACAAATACGTTGGCGTTACGCTGACCTTCAACCATTGGGTATTTCTTTAGCCACCACTTGACCAAGATTTCAACAATCTTGTTTTCGTCAGTGATTGGAATGGTTGGAGCATCACGGTGCTTGACCACCTCATTGTACTCAGGTTCCTCAATCTTGTCCCATAGTGATGAATGCTCATTGATGTAGATGAGCGGGTCGTATGACTCGTAGCACACACGACTAATGTTTTTGGATGTCTTGTCGAAGTATGGGGAGTTGAAGTATCTTTCTAAGCTATTGAAGTAGTTGGTGTGGTTCTCGGCATCTGCAGGTATCTTAACCAATACCTTTAGGCCATTGCCTGATGGAGAGATAAAGACAGAGTATACATACTTGTTCTTTGTGAATGTCTCCTTGTCGTTGAGTAAATCCTTCTGACGCTCGTAGCCATCGAAGTCTAAACATATTAGACCACTGTGCTCAGTGATTGCATCATCAGATCGCTTGTTGAATGTTCCGCTAAAACATATTGCCGGAAGCAATTTCTTTAGCTCGTTTCTCTCGGGCTTCTTCTTCTCAGAACGTATCCGTTTTACGAGGTCCTTTGAAGCCCCTTCCTTAACTCTATCAAGAATTACACTAACATCTCTGAAGAACGGAGTAGAGGTTTCCTTAATATTTTGGAAGATTGTGACGTATTTTAACATAAGTGTGTCGTTTTAGTTGTCGATTTGAATTGTCAAAGGTACTGATTTTATTACTATGTGTCGATTATGTCAGTTATTTTTTTCTTTTAGATTTAGAAAAAAAATAATATTATATATAAAAATATATATATAAATAGGGAATGCTTAATTTGACACATTTATTTGAATGCATCTTTGAACAAGACGTAAAAGAAGGTAAGCACTACGGCTAACTTGTAGATGGTATAGATCATAGTAATACATTAAACATTATATATCCAACTGTTATTCCTGATAGGAAGCACAGCATCATTTCATATCTTCTATCCATACATCAATGTTGTTATGAGTACGATGATACAAACGATTGATACAACTGCCAATAAAAACATTGTTCCATACGCTGCCATTTCTTCTCTGCGGTCTTGTCTATTCAGTTTCATCTGTGTTATTTAATACTTTGTTGAACATTTTAATTTTTCTCTTTATAATTGACCTCTTATTAATGAGTCTTTTAAGTTCTTTATTGATCATCCTCAACTCTTGGTTTAGGTCACTGATGTGATTACTTATCCACTTTTTCATAAAATTCTTGTTTTAAGCGCTCCAAATACAACGTGGCATCCATCAACTCATCCTGTAGGTGGGAAATCCATTCTAGGGTACTTAAATCGTCTCTCGTGAGCATTGTGTTATACTTCTTAATACCAACTTGACTACGTTCATAGAACTTTGTCATCACTGACATTACAATTGGGTCTTCTACTTTTTGATTCATAATGTTTTTATTTTTTAAGGTTTTACCCTGATTTTGTTACAAAACGTAACCTAAAAGGTGTAATATAATATGCATAAAGTCTGTTTTTTGCCGATTATGTAGGTTATAACTTACATTTTTCGCATCTCAGGTCTTTAGTAAATCCATTCGATATTACTACTCTGCATCCGTGGCACAGCGTAGCGCCTACCCCATTGTTATACTTATGGATCGGCCGGCCGTACTTTCTGATCAGCATAAAGGTTGTCTTGATGTCGTGCCAATTAAGAGATATCTCGTCAACAACGCTTATAGGATACCAACCTATGGTATACCCATGGTTTGCGTTTATCCAGTCTTCTTCTTTCACTTTATTTCCATTGACTGACTCAAGATATATCCATGGAATATTTACCATAAGTTCAATCTCGATGCCAATCTTACTGAGCCTCTCTTTAAACTTTACTACTTCGTTCATCCTCTCTGTATTTAATCTCTCTTCTAATCAGGTCAAGATGCCACTCAGCCCCACCATAATCAAGGACTGCCTCTAAGTAATCGTCATCCATCTTTGATAATGGTATCCACTTCAGTGGTTGCTTACCATCTTTACCCCGGCTACCTCTTGTGGCGTAGTCTCGATAGTACTCCCAAGTCTCATCATTAACTTGGTCAACATAGTAATGGTGTAACCATATATTGTCAAGGTCTTTAGCACCATATCTCTCGTAGCTAAGACCACCATCCACCATTGCCTCATTTGGGCAGCTACAGGTTTTGTAGTCGTGCACAGTGTAGCTAACTAATTTCTCTTTGCACTTAACACAAGTAACTGCGTTGTAAAATAGTTGTCTCATAGCTTATCTAATTCTTGTTTGACTTCTTGCCAATGATTAATCTGAGTAACAAATGTCTCATTTAATTCATCGTATTGTCTACAGCATTCAATTACCATATCAACTGCAATCAATGCACATTGTTTAGCAAGAAATTCCCAATCCTCTTCATTGGAAATTACTCCTGCAAAACTCAAATTATACTTATTTACTAACTCTTTTGCTTTCTCTTTTGCTGTCATTGTTCTTGTTGTTTAAAGGTTTCGTTGTAGTATTCTTTAGGATTATATAAATCTCCATTACCTCCTCCAATGATATAGCCAATGGTATGAGCTTCAATAATTTGCTCCTTCTCCATTTCTTTGGCTTGTTCAATTAATTCGGGAGTGTATAAACTTATTCCTTGTTTATATAACTCATCAATCAACCATTCTACTGCTGTTTTCATTGTTCTTGTTGTTTAAAGGTTTCATCCCAATACTCTTCAAATGTTTGCCAATTTTCTTCTGCAATACCTTTGCCTTCAAATCTACCCGCTTGATGTGCTACATCCCAAGTTTCTTTGTGGGCTTGTTTATCCATTTCTTTAGCTTGACTTAGAAGATTAAGTACTAAGCCTTTTGTTAAAATTCCATATTGGTTTACTTCTTTTTCAAGCCATTCTACTGCTGTTTTCATTGTTCTTGTTGTTTAAGCTTATAAGTTTAAATTTTCAACTGTTTTGTAAGCTTATAGGTTTACATTTTAATTTAACTTATGTGGCAATTTTTACCCCTTATCTTAACTTGTCTTGTAAGTCACAATTATACGTGGTTTTGTGACTTTTATGAATCTTTATTAAATCCATCCAATTGGTATGTCGTTGTCGTTGTCGTCTTCACTATCACGCTTCTTGTCTCGGTAGTCTACGATAATACCCACAATCACAATGATGTTCATACCAAGTGAACTAAGAATCTCAGTTACATCTTCGTAAACATTCAATGATAGGTGAACATGGCCGACCACCCAAAATGGGACAGCCAAGTTTTGGCTGACCCATATGAGTAGATATTTAGCGAACTTCATGGAATGCTAGAAAGGAAGGTCCCCGTCCTCATCTTCTTCCACCTCAGGCTCAGGCTGTGGTGCAGGCTTAGCTTTAGCCTTCATCTCAGTTGGCTGACCCTCGTCCTTCTTAGGCTCATAGGTGTCAAGCTCTACGTATGGGTTGCCTGATCGTCCGATCATGATTGATAGGTTAATCCAACCATTGGCATTCTTGTTGGCATTGACAAACGCCATGGCATCGTCAACCTTTAGGCTCAAACGACCTACAACATACTCAGGTGCATCACCTGTTGGTTTTCTAAATGAGAATCCATCTGCGAATACTCTTTCTCTTTTTTCTGACATTTTACTTGGTTTTAGTTATTAAATAAAAAATTGTAAACAAATTGATTGCTATCAAAAATATAATCCCGGGGATAGCTGACCCTTTCTTATAGTGTGTCATTGATATAATGATTACTGATATCGTCCCACGCATCAGGTGCAAAGAATCGATTGAATACCTCAACAGCTGCCTTTACCTTGCGCTCACCACTTTCAATGAATGCTGCGCTTGGTGTAAAGATACCAAGCTGAGACGTAATCTTGTCAATCACATAGAACACTAATGGCTTACCGAACAACATCTGATAGATGTACGCTTGGCTGTCGTAGTTGTAAGCATACGCTGAGTACCTAAACTTCTTGATGTCTGAGGTGGTCTTCAAGTCAATCAACATGTCATCACATAGGATGTCTGTCTTACCCTTCCACTCAACACCAAAGATTGTAGTGATAGATGGAACCTCATACTGATTACCATCTTTATAGATAGCATCATAGAAATCAATATTGGCTTTCATTGTAGATGCTAAAGCCTCAACAGTCTCAACCTCACTCTTTAGTAATGCGAAGTCAAGGTTGTGCTCCTTGCAATACTCCTTGTATAGATTAGTGGTGCGCGTACTCGCATCAACAGCATGAGCAACCTTAGCCTTATCAGGCTCAGTGAGCAACTGATGGAAGTAGCGCCCCTCAGCAAATGACTTGTTGTCGGGGCGGCTCTTGCCAAAGTCTTTAGGGTTACCCAACAGCGCTCCGATGTCAGAGTTGCTGAGGTAAGCCTTGCCCATTGGGCCGTAGTAGTTGGTGTCGTCTTTGAGTAACTCTAAGATGTCTGCACTCATTTTACTAATGTTTTAATAGCATTCAACTCCTTGTTGCTTAGCTGATACTTGCGCTTGACCTGAGCCACAATCTTGTCGTAGCCAAGTGTTTTGTTGGCCTCAATGTAAGCAGCAATCTTAGTCCAATTGTCATCACCAAACTTCAACCAAGGTAAATCAGCAGCAGGAGCAGCAGCCTTCTTAGGTGCAGGCTTAGCAGCAGGAGCAGGCTCATTGGTCTCAGGTAAATCCTCACCGGCATAGATGTATAGACCAAGACCAAACATCGCTAGGTTCTTAGTCAAGCAGCGCATGAGTGTCTTGTTGATGTCGAACATCGTAGCAGCATCAACAGTCTTCACGCCATAGCGTGTAGTATACTCATAGCTTTCTTTCTTCATCGCTTGATTAGCGCCATCCATAACCGGTAGCCACATCTCAAGTGTTTCATTGTTGATGCTAACTGATGTCATCACCATATAGCCAAGGTTCTCATCATAGAAGTATGGCTTCTCAGTCATAGGGTCACGTAGGACTGTGTATGTCGCACTAGGATGAACCTTCTTGACCTCAGCCCATGCCCATGCCCATGATAGGTATGTGAGGTTACTCTTCTTCTCAACTTTGTCGTTGACGTTAATCGCATT